>JAEEGL012894981.1_pt1 | contig 36049 bp, 32 predicted proteins | sample 9134231 | NCBI WGS metagenome assembly JAEEGL01 (sample SAMN16246548, study PRJNA631951) | gut metagenome | biome: gut microbiome; feature: rumen; material: fiber-attached | host: Bos | place: Iran: Karaj | collected 2018-10
GAGAGGATGCGTTTTTTCAGGTAGTAGGGGTAGCTGCCGTAACGGAGCATTTCCTCGTCGTGGTTGGACTCGATGACAACACAGTCGGAGCCGAAGAGCAGCTCCATTGTGCTCTCCGGGACCTCGCCCAGATCGGTGATGTACCCGAGGCGGGTCTCCGCCGTCTCGATCCGAAAGCCCACGCTGCCCGGGCAGTCATGAGAAGTGCGGATCGCCGTCACCCAGAGGTCGGGCAGGATCTCCGTCCGCTCCGCGTAGTTGAGGGGCGTCGCCCGCTCCAGCATCAGGGTGTTCTTTGACGTGTGGCTCATGAAGACCGGTGCGGAAATCCGCTTCAGGCCGACCTCCAGCCCTTTGATATGGTCGGAGTGGGTGTGCGTGATGAGCACGGCGTCCACGTCGGGCCAGTCGTATCCGCCCGCGTTCAGAGCGGCGCGCAGCATCTTCGCCGTGACGCCGAGGTCGATCAGGATCCGCCTGCCGTCAATGTCGACGAGCATGCTGTTTCCTGACGACCCGCTGGCCACAGGCAGTATTTTCAGCATTCCGATGATCCTCCGTCTTCCCGATTTACGGCGTGTCCGCGGCGCGGCTCTTCCTGATATCCCGGAGCAGTTCGGTGAATTCCGAACACACCGCCATCGCAAAGAAGCGCGAGGTGGGGTCGAGCTCCAGCGGCCGCTCATACACGCGCTCTTCCCCGCGGTTTTTCAGCTTCACCGTGATCTTTGAATCCCTGAAGCGAATCTCCGAGCCGCAGTATCTGATATGCGTCAGGAACAGCAGGACCTTGAGCCAGAACATGGGCGCCGCATAGTAATACGCAAGATAAGCGAAGTACGCCGTCAACGCGAGGAGCGGGATCAGCTGCAGATATTCCAAGCCTTCCATGTCAATTTCCCTTTTGATGTCTTATCCGCCATGTGTTTCCTGCTCTTTGCCCGTGGAGGGCGCTTCATCCATGATGACAGCCGCGCTGTGATCGGGCACATAGTCCGGATCCCTCCGGCTGTCCCCTGTCCGATAGTCGATCAGGACGCCGGGCTGGACGTTATACACCAGGACGTTGAAGCTCAGGCTCTTCCCCGAATCCTCAACGGACATCGCCTCGATCTGCACACCGTAGGCGACAAGATCGTCGCCCGTGTAGGTCGGCGTAACCCGATAGGCGACGTGCTTTCCGGAACCTCGGATGTACCGCATCACCTGAAGCTCATACTCGACCATGGTCGTCGCGTTCAGGTAGCGCGTGCCGGTGAAGAGGTTCTCCGGTGTGGCGTTGTCCCCGCAGAGTAGGTAGCCGATGACATGGCAGCGGTTATAGAGATAGTGATCTTCAATCAGGTCGTCATAGCGGACGTTGTGCCAGCCGGAGGGGCGGATGTCCCCGATCCGGCTGCGCTCCTCGGTCGGGAGCGTCTCCGGCCCCAGGATCGCCTCCCCCGCGCCCGTGCGGCCCAGGCCATCGAAGGGCGAGAAAGTTACATGCGTCCCCGCTTTGAGTTCTTCCCGGGTGAACGCGGGGCAGTTGCCGTTCAGGACAATGCTGTCCTGCCCGCTGTACGGCGGGATCGCCGAAGCCGCTGCCGTCGGCTGCGGGTCGGGATAACCGAAGCCCGGGCCGAGGATCCCCGGGTTCTTCAGCAGGCAGACTCCCAGCAGGATGCCGAGGATGATCAGAACGGCGACAGCCCATATGATGATTTTTCGAAAACGTGCTTTTTTCATGGCGTTTACATCGGACCGCGATCTTTGAAGGCGCTGCGGAACAGCTTCCGCAGGCAGAAGCGCGGGCTAACCATTGTGTCGGAGCGCCCGTCGTACAGACGGAATTTCCGTTGCCGGGCGGAGATCGGCTTCCAGACTGGATCTCCGGGCTCGCCGGTCCTGCAGAAGCAGGCAACCGCGTCGATCATCTTTTGTGACAACGCGTAGTCTGTCGCCTCAAAGGGTCTCCAGCTGCGGTCCATGTTTCCGAACACGTACCAAAGGTCCGAGGCATGAAAGGCCTTGTACCGGTTTCCGGGGGGCGTGCGGTCGAAGAAGTAGCCGTAGACCGGCGCATGTCCGAGGCGGTCCGCGATCCGGCCGAGGCGAAGCGCCATTCCGAAAAGGATCGGCGGCAGGAAGTCCTGTGATGTCACGCCCACGATCATCGGAACGTCCAGAATCTTCCCGCTTCTGAGGCGCTTCCTCTGCGTTTCCGGAAGATTGACGCCGTCCACGCAGGGCTGCGAGACGCGGAGCAGGTACAGCCCGCGCTGCCTGTTCTTCGCGCTCTCCCAGGCACGCCAGAGACGTTCCGGCTCCGCCGTCCGCGGGTCTTCGCCGAGCTCCGCGTCGACCTGCCGCCAGAAGGAGGCGGTCTTCTCTGCCGGGATCGGAGCCGCAATCCGGGGAACCGGCCCGGCGCCGGACATCATCACGGCACCGGAGATTTTTCCGCGCAGGGTTTCGGAACAGAGAAGATCGGTCAGGCACATCGCGCCGGCGGACTGTCCCGCCAGCGTGATCCGTTCCGGGTCGCCGCCGAAGGCGGAGACATTGCGCCGCACCCACTCCACGCAGGCGGTCTGGTCCGCCAGGCCGTAATTCGTGCCCCCGTAGAGGCCGAATACGTTCAGCCGGTAACCCGCGGAGACAAACAGGACCCCGCGCTTGGCATACTCCGTACAGGTGCCGTACGGCAGTTCCCCGACGGTTCCCGTCTCAAAGCCGCCGCCGTGGAAAAACAGCAGAACCGGCAGCTTTTCCGCGTCCAGCGGTGTGATCAGGTTCAGCGTCATCGGGCTTTCCGCATAGGTAAACTGCGCGCCCCGGCGGAATTCCTGATAATAGAAGCGGTCCGATTCGTCGTAAAAGGCGGAATGCTGCCAGCAGTCCAGCTCCCCCGCCGTCGCGTCCAGACAGCCTTCCCAGCGGTCGATGCGTTCGGGTTCGCGGAAGCGCTCCGTTTTCGCATAGGGAATGCCGCGAAAAACGGCGATGCCGTTCTCCACCGTTCCCCGCAGTGTGCCGCAGGGACATTGTGTCCTGTACTCCGCCATGTGCCGCGCAGCTCCTTCCCCATTTCCCGTTCTGTCGGAATTCTCTGTTCTGATTATACCGTATTTCCCCTCTTTCCGCAACGGATCCTTCGCACTCTTTTCGCACGGCGGACATCCCGCGGCGTTGAAAAACCGCGGGCTTTGTGCTATATTGTTGACATCGCCATTTCCGGATCTGCTCATCCCCTGATCGTTCCGAAATGGCGAAATAAGCCTCCGGACGGCAGCGGCAGACAGCCGGAAAGTTCCGGGAAGGAGATTGTAAATGAAGAAAGAGAGAGAAGACAGCTTTCTCGCCAGGTGCGCCTACGGTGCCGCGGATATCTACGGCGGAGGCGCTTTCGTTGTCATCGGAACCTTTTTCACCGTCTTCCTGACCAAGGCCCTGGGTATGCCCCCGGCGCTGGCAGGAACCATCCCTCTGATCGGGAAGGTCTGGGACGCGGTGACCGACCCAATCATGGGCAACATCACCGACCGCACCCGTTCCCGTTTCGGTCCCAAGCGCTTCTATCTGCTGATCGGCAGCATCATCTCCGCCATCACCTTCATTCTGATGTGGGTGCCGCTCCCCCAGGCCACCACAGGTCTGAAGTACATCTTCTACGTGCTGATGTACATGCTTTTCTCCACCGGCTTTACCATCGTCATGGTCCCGTACAACGCGCTGCTCCCGGACATGGTGGATGACTACATCGTCCGCGGCCGCTTTACCGGCGTGCGCATGGCCTTTTCCGCTTTCGGGAACATTCTGGCAGGCCTTCTGTCCACGCTCATCATCACCGACAACACCGACTCCGGGCGCTATATGCTGGTCGCCCTGATTTTCGGCGCGATCTTCTGCATCGCCATCCTGATCACCTTCTTCGGCACATGGGAAAAGGAAAAACCGGTGATGAAGGTCAGCATCCGGGAGAGCTTTATCCAGTCGTTCACTGTGTACAAGAGCCACTGCTTCCGGCTGTTCATCGCGATCTTCATTTTCGGGCAGGCAGCCACCGACTTTGTCACCGGGCTCGCGGTCTACTACATCGACGACGTGCTGAACGCCTACGGCGGCGGCCGCTTCACCTACCTGATGGGCATTATCCTGATTTCACAGTTCCTGGGCATGCTGATCTTCAACCCCGTCATGGCCAGGACCAGCAAAAAGGCGCCTATCCTGATCGGCTTCCCGGTGCGCATCGCCGCGACGCTGGCCATGCTCTTCTTCTCCCATGAGGGGGCGCCCTTTGCCGTTATCCTCGGGCTCACCTTCATCATCGGGCTCGGCATGGCGGGCTCCTCCATCACGATCTACGCCATTCTCGCGGACATGGCGGACGTGGACGAGCTGATCACCTCCATCAACCGCCCGGGGACCTGCTCCGGCATGGCCACCTTCATCCGCAAAATCTGTGCGGGCCTGTCGGTAAGTGTCATTGGGCTGCTGCTGGCCATGGTGGGGTATGACGAGACTCTTGCTGCCGCCGGCGCACGCCAGGCTGCCGCGACCCAGACCGGCATCGCCTATATCTACATCTTCGCGCCGATCCTGCTCTGCCTGATCACCCTGTTCTTCACCGCCCGCTTCCCGATGAGCAATGAGGAGTTTGACGTGATCCGCAGGGAAATCGCACGGCGCAAGGGCGAGGACAGCAGCGTGACCACGCCTGAGGAGATAGCCGTCTGCGAGAAGGTCACCGGATTTTCCTACGACAGACTCTGGAGGCCGGAAAACGCGCTGCGTCTCAAATAAGCCGGAAACAGAACACCGCATGAAAAAACCTGCCCGAACCGGCAGGTTTTTTCGTTTCCCCGGCCGGCACGGGCATGATATTTAGATTGATATTCTCTCCCACTTGCGGTATGATAGCCGAAATGGGTAATCTGTGAGAAACCGCAGGAACACCCACGCAACGAATTCTGTGAAAGAAGGAAAAACCGATGATGAAACGGATGCTCAGCATGCTTCTGATCCTGGTCCTCTGCGTAAGCCTGATGGCGGGGTGCGGATCGAAGCCTACAACGGAAAGCGGAACTCCCGCGCCTGCCAATGACACGGCTGCCGCTGCCGCGGACAGCGCGGACGATGCGGATGACGCGGACGAAGCCCTGGCCCCGGAAGACGTGGAGGGCGAGCTCGTCATCTATACCTCGATGTATCCCTTCGCAATTGAAATGATGGATCAGGTTCTGAAGGAAAAGTTCCCGAACCTGACGCCGGGAAATGACGGCAGCTTCTTTTTCTACTCCGGAACCAGCGCGCTGATCACGAAGATATACGGTGAGATGGGGGATCAGCACGACCAGCCTCTGGACGCGGATATGTTCATGGTCGCAGAGCCCGCCTTCTCCCTGGAGCTCAAGGATTACGGCTACCTGCATCCCTTTGAGGTGGAAAACGCGGACGAGCTGCTGCGCTTCGACTACGACAGTGAGGGTTACTGGTATCCCGTGCGTGTTCTGAACATGGTGCTCGCCTGCAATCCCGAGATGGAGCAGAGCTGGGCCGACAAGGGCATCACCATTCCGAAAACCTATAAGGATTTTGCTTTTGACCCGTCACTGAAGGGATATATCTCCATGAGCGACCCGATGACAAGCGGCTCTGCGTATGCTTCGGTCGTCGCACTGCTGGACAAGTACGGCGAGGAATATCTGGACGGGCTGAGTGCGAACAAGGTCATGCGCGAATCCGGCTCCACGGCGATCGCCAAGCTCCAGAGCGGAGAGTGCGCGGCCATCATGATTCTGGAGGAATCCATCCTGAAATTCATTAACGACGAAGAGGCCAAGGGGAATGCAGTCAAAAACCTGCAGGTCGTCTATCCGGAGGACGGCGTCATCCTGATCCCGTCCACGGTCATGATTGTTGCGGAGGAATACTCCAGGAACGTGAACACCGAGGCCGCCGAGGCCGTTGCGAAGTGGATGCTGACCGAAGAGGCGCAGGAGATCATCATGCAGGCCTATATGCATTCCGTTCTGGCTTCGGAAACGAATTTCCCGGCGCACTCCATCGACACAAACGAGCTGATCAAAATGGATATGGGTGTTGACTGGGACAAGGCCTACCATGAGCGCGAAGCAATCAACAATCTCTGGACGGAGAAGGTTACCTGACAAGCTGCATCAAAAAGGGATGGAACCGGCATGGATACTGCAACAGTAAGGGATTCTCATCATTTCAACCGAATATCTGCTTCTTCGGCGGTGAAAATCTGCCTTGCCGTCTTTTTCCTGCTGGGGGCCGTCATGACCTTTCTGGGATACAGGGGGAAGGGGCTGTACGCTGACACGGGTTTCAGTTCGGAGAACAGCTTCTGCTCCATATACAGGCTGTCCCGCAGCGTGGATCGGATCTGGGAAACGGAGATCCTTCCGAGCCTGGATCAGCTCACGCCGGAGGAACGGGAGAGCGTCGACCGGATATGCGGCTCGCTCCTCGCCGGCCAGCCGGGAGAAGAGGCCCTCCCCGAGAGTCCGGAGTACCGTTATAAAGCGCTGTTTGCGTCCTATCTGTTCAGCGGGCCGAAGCTGACCTCTTCCGAGCGGAAAAAGATCACCGGCCTGTCGCCCGGGGAGACCGTGCAGCTGAAGCCCATACTGCTGCGGTGTATGGCAGACGAAAGCCTGAAGCTGCCCTCCGCGGTCAGCAGCAAGGCAAAAAAGCTCACAGGCATGGACCGGCAGGCATTGCTGATGCAGACGTTTTTTGTCGGCTGCGGCTCTTCTTCCGCCGACCTGACCTCCGACGTGAGCCAGCTGAAGAAAGGCGTGCGCGGAAGCGAACAGCAGTCAAAGGCGTCCCGCATGATCGCTTCGGGCGAGATCAACTGGGTCTCCCAGCTCATTCTCAGCCGCAGCGGCACCATCATTCTGCTCGGGATCCTTCTCATGCTGGATATGCTTCTGCTGGCGCTGATGATGGTTGCCGGCAGAACCTGGGCTTTTGACATCAAATGGATCCTGATCCTTCTGATTATCGATTTCCTTCTGGTCTTTCAGGTCCTGCCGCTGGTCCATATCCTGGTCAGCGCAGTTTTCCCGGACGGCGAATTCTCTCTGTCCACGCTGAGGCGCCTTGTCTCCTATCCTCTGAACGCGGAGGCCGTGAAAAACACCGTGATCGCGTCCCTGGCAACGATGGTCCTGGGAACCGCGATCGCATTCCCGCTCGCGTTTCTGATCGGAAGGACAAATCTCTACGGGAGAAAGTTTTTCCGCTCCCTGTTCGTCATCACCTATATGGTCCCGCCCTATGTCGGGGCAATGGCGTGGCTGAGACTGATGAACCCGAACGTGGGCGTAATCAACCTGTGGCTGCGCAGGATCTTTGCCCTCGGAAACAGCCCCGGACCGCTGAACGCATACAGTCTGCCCGGGCTGATCTGGGTCCTGACCACATTTTACTTTCCCTATGCCTTTATCACCATCAGCCGCGCGATGGAAAAAATGGATCCGACACTGGAGGACGCCAGCCGGGTCTCCGGCGCTTCCCCCCTGAAGACGGTATTCCGGATTAACCTGCCCCTGATGCTGCCCTCGCTTCTTGCGGGCGCCCTGCTCGTATTTGTCAGCGCCGCAAGCTGCTACGGGATCCCGTCCATCATCGGGAAGCCCGGAAACGTCAGCACCATCACGACCCGCATCGTGGAATATACCGCGCTCGGGCAGAAAGGACTGCGGGACGCGACGGCGCTCTCGGTTTTCCTGATGGTCATGGCGCTTCTCATTCTGCTGCTCTCCGACGTTGTGCTCGCCAGGCGGCAGTATATCACGGTGTCCGGAAAATCCGTCACGCCTTCCGTTATCCATCTGCGCTCGTTCCGCTGGCCTCTGACAATTCTGGTCATTCTTTTCGCCCTGCTTGTCATCGTTCTGCCTTTTATGACCATCCTGTTCACTTCGTTCAAGACGGACGTCGGCAAGAGCGTGCTGGCTGCCGGGAACTTTACCCTGACCAACTGGGCGACCGTGTTCACCAGGAGCGAAACGCTTCACTGCCTGAAAAACTCGCTGGTGTTCGCCTTTGCCGCGGCCACGGTCGGAATCCTGATCTCCGTCGTAATGAATTATCTGCAGCAGCGCACAGCGCTCCGGGGCAGATCCATTCCGACCTTCCTGATTACGCTGGGCTCCGGAACCCCGTCCGTCGTCATCGCGCTGGGCCTCATCATGACCATGCGCGGGAACTACGGCATCAACATCTACGGAACAGCGCACATCATGATTATCGCCTATCTGATCAAGTATCTGATGATGGGAATGCGCACGGTGTCGTCAAGCATGAGCCAGATTCATTCCTCTCTGGAGGAGTGCTCCCAGATTGCCGGAGCAAGCTGGCTGCGGACGATGTGGCGGATCACCGCTCCCCTGATCTTCCCGTCCATCGCCGCCGGCTGGTTCCTGATCTTCATTCCGAGCTTCTACGAGCTGTCCATGACGACACTGCTGTACTCGGGAACGACCAAGACCATCGGCTTTCAGCTCTATGAATACTGGACCTTTACCAGCCAGCCGATGAGCTGTGCCATGGCAGTCGGGATCCTGCTGTTTATTGCAGCGCTGAACCTCCTCCTTTCGCGTATTACGAAAGGCCGGTTCTCAATTTAACCCGTCCCGTTTATTCGATCTCTGAAAGGACCTTGGAGAATGGTAACCGTTACCTTAAAACACATCGTAAAATCGTTCGGCGAAAGCACAGTTGTTCAGGATATCAGCGAAGTCATCCGCGCCGGTGAGTTCGTCACGCTGCTCGGCCCGTCCGGCTGCGGCAAAACGACGATCCTGCGGATGATCGCCGGTTTCGAAAAACCGAGCTCCGGAGAGATCTGGTTTGACGAGCGGCTGATCTGCGGCGGAAAGACCTTCGTCCCCCCGGAAAAGCGGGAAATCGGAATGGTGTTCCAGAATTACGCAGTATGGCCGCATATGACCGTGTTTGACAACGCCGCGTATCCCCTGACGATCCGGAAAACCCCGAAGGAAGAGATCCGGACCCGTGTGGAGAAAGCGCTGGAGCTGATGCACCTGGAAAAATATGCGCAGCGGCTTCCGAACCAGCTGTCGGGCGGGCAGCAGCAGCGGGTTGCGCTGGCACGCGCTCTGGTCGCAGAGCCGAAGCTGCTGCTTCTGGATGAGCCCCTGTCAAATCTGGACGCCAAGCTCCGGGAATCCATGCGCTTTGAAATCAAGAGAATACAGGAAACGCTGGGGATCACCGTAATTTATGTTACCCATGACCAGACGGAAGCAATGGCCATGAGCGACCGGATCTTTGTCATCGACCACGGCAGGATACAGCAGGTGGGAAGCCCGGAAGAGATTTACAACAGCCCTGTCAATCCGTTTGTGGCAGATTTTCTGGGAAAGGTTGACTTCTTCCGGGGCGAGGCCGGGAACGGCAGGATCGTACTGCCCGAACTGGGAGGGCAGGCAATCGCCTGGTCCGGGACGAAAAACGGGAAGGTCTATGTGGCGGTACGCCCCGAGAACCTGGTCTTTGCGGAGAGCGGAGAACTCTCCGGCAGGCTTGAGACACAGTACTATCTGGGCGACGTGGATGACTGCCGAGTGCGGATCGGAGAGAGACTTGTGCGCGTCATCACGGACGGATATGCCTACAGGACCATGAAAGCAGGTCAGAACGTTCAGCTTTCCGTGAGAGACTATATCGTATTTGAGGATGACGGTTCCCTGGAGGAGATGCTTCAGATCAAAACCTGATCCCGGCCCCGTGCCCGCAGAGGCTTCGCCTCCCGTCGGGCAGAGGTGTTTCCTCAGGCCGGCAAACAGAAAAGAGCATGCCTTTTCCGGCATGCTCTTTTCCATCGTCATCATGTCGACTCGGAACCGTTCTCCGTCAGCTTTCCAGGACGCGCTCCAGCCCGGCCGCAAAAGCGGCGTGGCCGTTTTCGGTGAAGTGGACGCCGTCATAGGAGAGCTCCACGCCCCAGTCCGCCGCGTCGGCGAACTCCACGCCGAGTTCTTCCGCCAGCGCGCGGTACAGAGCGCCGAGGTGGTACGTCTCGCCGATCACCCTCTCGCTTTGAACCCACTCGCCCGGCTTCAGGGGCGGCGGCGAAATCAGGAGGATCCGCTCCCCTTCGGACGCCTCCACCAGCGACGAGAGAAAGGTCCGCATCCGCGCGGTCACCGTCTCTGCCGAAGCCGCAGTGAGGAAATCGTTGTCGCCAAGCATAATGGTTATTATGTCAACCGGCCGTTTGCTCCGCACGAGGGCCCGGAAAACCGCAAATTCGCGCTCCCGCGGGATGCACATGCCGTTCTGGCCACAGTTAATGACCTCTCTGTCCGGGGTGTTCAGCCGGCCCGCCCAGCGGACGTCAGCCGGGTATCGGTCCCCGAACCAGGAACGCGGATCATAGCCGAAGGTGTTGGAATCACCGAGGCACAGGATCCGCTCTTTTTTCTTTTCACCGTCCATACCGAAAACCAGCCTTTCGCTCTGCTTTCCCCGATTATACAACACATCCTGCTTTCGCGCAACGAACTCCGCATGCCGTCGAAAACGGAGGAGAGCCTGCCTCCCGGCAGGCTCTCCTGTTTGCTGACTGTGTTTTCAGACGAGCTCGGCGATGGCCTCAACCTCGCAGAGGAGAGACCTGGGCAGCTCTTTCACCGCCACGCAGGAGCGCGCCGGTTTGCTGACGAAGTACTTCTCATAGATGCCGTTGAAAACGGCGAAGTCCTTCATGTCGGCAAGGAAGCAGGTTGTCTTCACAACGTGCTCGAAGTCCGTGCCGGCCGCCTCGAGAATGGCACCGATGTTCTTGCAGACCTGTTCCGCCTGCGCTTCGATGGTATCGCCGGCCACAGCGCCGGTCTCCGGGATGAAGGCAACCTGACCGGAGGTGAACAGCAGTCCGCCGACCTTCATTGCCTGGGAATAGGGCCCGATCGCTGCGGGCGCATGCGGGGTATGAACTTTGGTCATGCTCATGGTAATATCCTCCTGTTTATTATGCTTCCGCCGCCTCGAAGGCCTGCTTCAGGTCGGCGATAATATCCTCAGCGTCCTCCATGCCGACGGAGAAGCGGATCAGCCGGTCGGAGAAGCCCGCAGCCTCGATCTCTTCCTTCGTGCACATGGAGTGCGTCATGGATGCCGGGTGCTGGATCAGAGTCTCACAGTCGCCGAGGCTGACAGCCAGCACGCAGAGTTTCACGTTGTTGAGCGCTTTCTTCGCAGCCTCGAAACTGTGCATTTCAAAGGAGACCATGCCGCCGAACTGCTTCAGCTCTTTCTTCGCGGTCTCATAGTTGGGATGCTCCGGCAGGCCGGGGAAGAAGACCTTGTCCACCTGCGGAGCCTGCTTCAGGAAGTCCACCACCTTCAGGGTGTTGGCGCAGACGACGTCCATGCGGGCCTTCAGCGTTTTGAGGCCGCGGAGGATCAGGTAGGCCTCCTGCGGGCCGAGCACCGCGCCGGTAATATCCTTCAGGCCGACCATACGGACCGTATCGGCGATCTCCTTACGGCTGACTGAGAAGCCCGCAATCACGTCGCCGTGGCCGTTGAGGTACTTGGTGGCGCTGTGCACGACCACGTCCGCGCCGAGGGAGAGCGGCTTGCAGAGGAGAGGCGAGGCAAAGGTGTTGTCCACGATGACCACGCAGCCGGGCGCAATCCTGTGCGCATAGGCGGCAACAGCCTCAATGTCGATGACCTTCATGCTGGGATTGGCAATGGTCTCAAAATAGACCACCTTCGTATCCGGGCGCATGGCAGCCTTGAAGGCCTCCTCATCGGTCAGATCGAGGACTGACGGCTCAATACCGAATTTCGGGAAGGTCTCGGTGATCAGGGAGAAGGTGCAGCCGTAGAGGGTATTGTCCGCGACAATGTGGTCACCGCAGCGGAGCAGCGAGAGCAGCGTTGCGGAGATGGCGCCCATTCCGGAAGAAAAGGCAACACAGCCTTCTCCACCCTCCAGCAAAGCGATCTTCTCCTCCAGGACTGTGGTGGTGGGGTTGCCGAGACGGGAGTAGATATATCCGTCTTCCTGGCCGGCGAACCGCCTGCCGCCCTGTTCGGCGGAGTCGAACACAAAGGTCGAGGTCTGGAAGATCGGCGTGGACAGCGCCCCGCAGGGATTCTTCACATGGTTGCCGTGAACGACGGTCGTGGCTTCACCGTACTTGTGACTCATGAGGATCTCCTTCTTTCTTTGAGTATTTTTGATTGTCAAACGCCGGTTTTTTCCGGCGGACTTATCTGATTTTATTATAGTATTTATCTGCAGACCTGTCAACGGATAGCCGAAGAAATCTGGTCTCCGCCGACGCCGGACAAGCTGATTTCCCGGATCTCAATAATCCGTTTTTGGTTCATTGCACTCCCAGTTTTCCAGATGGCATACCGAACACCGGCAGAATACGGAATATAAGAAAAACTTCAGAATTTTCGTATTGCTTTGTTCACAAATGGCTGTTATGATTTTTGATGGAGATAAAATATCTTACCGTTCGGAGGTGCCGACCATGCTGGGAAAACAGAAGTGCCGCATCCTGAAGGAAATCCGGCAGAAGATTGCGGATGAAAACGACATCCCCTACGTCACCGAGGAATGCCGCCATCAGGGAAACTGCACCGGGACATGCCCGCGCTGTGAGAGCGAGCTGCGCTATCTGGAGCAGCAGCTGGCGCGCAGGGCTGCGCTCGGCAAGCGGATTACCGTTGCGGCGCTCTGCGCCGGCATGGCCTTTACCGGCGTCGCCTGCGGCCCCGGGAAGACAGGAAACAACGATGAAATCGTAGAGCTCTCCGGCGAGGTTGCTCCGTATGAAACCCCCTGCCCCGAAGATGAGCCGGACGTTGAATACCTGATGGGCGACGTAGCGGTTCTTCCCGATGAGGACGAAGACACCGCTGTCACCCCTGCCCCTGAGGGCAATGTCGTTGAGATCGATGACACCGAGCTTGGGGGCATGGTGCCCTATACCGAGCAGGATTACAGCGGCAATGACTGAACCGCTGTACCCCCTGCTTCGGATTGCCCGGCTTCGCATGGGGATCGACGGCCACGGGGTTACGACCCTGGTCGCCGGATCAGGATGCCCTCTGCAATGCCGCTGGTGCATCAACCGCCGGCTGCTGCGAGAGCTTCCGTCGCAGCCTGTCAGCGCGGGAGACCTGCTCAGCCGCGTAAAAATCGATGACCTGTACTTTCGTGCCTCCGGCGGGGGTGTCACTTTCGGCGGCGGCGAGCCGCTGCTGCACGCCGCGTTCCTGCAGCGTTTCCGGGAGCTTGCGCCCGCGGAGTGGGCGATCCGGGTTGAGACCAGCCTTGCCGTACCGAAGGAACAGGTTCTGCTGGCTGCGGACGCCGCAGATGCGTTCATTGTCGACTGCAAGGACATGAATCGTGAAACCTACCGCCTCTATACCGGCGGAGACGGCAGCCTGATGGAAGAGAACCTCCGCCTGCTGCTGCAGAAGGTCGGGCCGGAGCGCATCCTTGTCCGGGTTCCGCTGATTCCGGACTATAATACGGAGTCTGATCAGGACCGCAGCGCCGAGCGACTGCGAAGCCTCGGCATCCGGAACCTGGATCTGTTTTCCTACACGATCCGGGAAGAATGAATACGAATATCACAGAGAGGAGTTATGCCTATGGAAAAGTTCATCCCCTACAAAAAGCTCTCCAAAAAGCAGCGCAGGGCGCGGGACGCGGAGAGGCGCGAGCGCTGGGCCATCAGCCCCGTGACACGCAGGCCCCCGAACCCGAAAGCGTACAACAGGCGAAAGGCACAGAAATGGGACGACGGTTCCGCTTCTGTGCCTTTCCGCTTTCCGGGCAGGTCCTGAACGCAGGCGACATTGCTGACATATTCAAAAATTTCGTTATAAATGCATCATTGCATTATTAACCAATGAATGGTATGATTTTTCAGATAGATCAAAGGTTGGATCCTGATCTGAATTTCACGCAAAGCGTTTCCCGGTTGTGATTCATCCCGGGTATTCAGCGAAAGGAAAAGCAGAACATGAAGAGAAACACATCCCTGGGGAGAAAAATACTGCGTTCGATGATCGGGATTGTCATCGGAATGCTGCTTGCCGCGAGTGTGATCATCACGTGGACGGTGAAAAACGTCTCCGACACGCTGGCATCCTCCAACGAAAGGCTGAACGAGACCGTTGGGCAGCAGTCATCGACCTATATGACGGAGCAGTCCCAGTACCGCATTCTTCAGCTGTCGGCTGAAAAAGCGGAGATCGCAGACGAAATCTCCTCCGATTTCGAGCGGGCCGTGCATGTCGTCGCCTGCGTCGCAGAGCAGGTCTACAGCAATCCGGAGTTCTATCCTGCCAGGAGCGTGGCTCCACCCGATCCGAAAAACGACGGAGCGCTTACAACACAGGTTCTCTACTCCGCAAGCACAGATCCGGGAGATCCCAGGATTATACGGGAGCTTGAGCTGATCGGCAACGTACAGGACGTGCTTCTGGCCGAAAACCTCAACCAGCACAATATTGCCTCCATCTATGTCGCAACCGAATCGGGCATCATGGTGCAGGCCGACTATATTTCGGGCAGTAAATTTGATGACGCCGGGAACCTTCTGCCGCTCGAGGCGAAGGAACGCCCCTGGTATCGGGGCGCAGCCAGCAGCGGCCTGCCGTATTTCACCCCGGTCACCAAGGACGTGCATACCCCGCGCCTCGGCATTATGTGCGGAATTCCGATCTACTCTGAAAACCGGCTCATGGGCGTCGCAGGGGCCGGCATGTACCTCGACGGCATGGACACGCTGATTGAAAGCGTGGATCTGGGGGACAGCGGAAACGCCTGCATTATCAACAGGAGCGGGCAGGTTCTGTTTTCCACATACGCGGATGGGACGCTCGCCGCAGTGGCAGATGCAAAGGATCTGCGCCTGTCCGAGGATCGGGAACTCGCCCAGATGGCAGCAAGAGCAGTGGCCGGAGAAGCAGGCGTCACGCAGCTGACGGTGGACGGCATCCCAAGCTATGCTGCATATTCCCCGATGCGTACCGTCGGCTGGTCCATGGTTGTTATTCTGAAACAGGAAGCCGTGGAGGAACCGACAAACCGTCTGCTTCAGAATATTGATCAGATGACCGACCAGGCTTATCAGGACACCGTAAACCACAGCCGTTACGCGATCAACTGGCTGATTATCCTGCTTGGCATAGCCGTTGTTATCGCCCTTGCCGCATCCGTAGCGCTCTCCCGCCAGGTCGTAAAGCCCATCCGGCTGCTGACCGAGGAAGTCAGTTCCATGCAGGGTGACAATCTGGACTTTCGGTGGGATCTCGACACGGGGGATGAAACCCAGATGCTCGCGAATTCCTTCCAGTCGCTGACAGAGCGCATGAAAAAATATATCGGCGACATCGAAACCATTACCGCCGAGCGTGAGCGCATCAGCACGGAGCTCTCCCTGGCCACCCGTATTCAGGCCGCGATGCTGCCCAGTATTTTCCCGCCCTTCCCGAACCGTTCCGAGTTCGACATCTATGCTGTGATGAAGCCCGCAAAAGAAGTGGGCGGAGACTTCTACGACTTTTTCCTGATCGACGATGACCACCTCGGTCTGGTGATGGCAGACGTCTCGGGCAAGGGCGTTCCCGCCGCGCTCTTTATGATGGCCTCCAAAATCATCCTGCAGAGCTGCGCGATGCTCGGGCAGTCACCGGCGGAGATCCTGACCAAGACCAACGAAGCTATCTGCAGCAACAATGACGAGGATATGTTCGTAACTGCCTGGGTGGGCGTTCTAGAGCTCTCCACCGGCAGGCTGGTCGCCGCAAACGCGGGTCATGAGTATCCCGCTGTAATGAATTCGGAGGGCCGGTTTGAGCTTCTGAAGGACAAGCACGGTTTCGTCATGGGCGGCTTCTCCGGTCAGATTTACCACGAGTATGAACTGCAGATGCAGCCGGGGATGAAGCTGTTCCTTTACACGGACGGAGTACCGGAAGCCAACGGCAGCGAAAACTCCTCTGAAATGTTCGGAACCGACAGGATGATCAGCACGCTGAACGCAGATGCCGAAGCCTCCCCCGAGCAGATTCTGAACGATGTGCGCAGCGCCGTGGAAAACTTTGTCGGAGACGGCATCCAGTTTGATGACCTGACCATGCTCTGTCTGGAGTATAAGGGAAAGGGCAGCTGAGCCCCGTTAATCCGTATAGTCGCCCGCAGAAGCGGATACAAAGCACAATAACAGCAGGCCCTGACTTTTGAAGTCCGGTATTCCGGGAACTCAAAAGCCAGGGCCTGCTGTATTATTCTGCTTCGATCAGGCGCTGACGAAAGCGCCCATCAGAATTTTGATGAGATAAAGTATGCAGACTGCCAGCAGCGGCACGTTGAGCTGTCTGCCTTTTCCGGATACCAGCTTCGTGAACACATAGAACAGCACGCCGAACATAATGCCGTCAGAAACGCTGGAGGCACAGAGCATGATAAGCATCGTCAGGAAGGCCGGAATGCCTTCACTGAAATCCTCATAGTCGATCTCCCGGATGGGCGTGACCATCAGGAGGCCGACGATGATCAGGATCGGGGCTGTCGCCGCGGTCGGAATAGAGCCGAAAACCGGCTCGAAGAACAGCGCAAGCAGGAACAGCAGCGCCGTAACCACTGATGCAAGGCCGGTTCTTGCCCCCTGGGCGATGCCCGCAGCACTCTCCACAAAGGTGGTGATGGTGGACGTGCCCAGGACGGCGCCGACTGTAGTGCCGAACGCATCCGCCAGAAGCGCCTGCTTGCAGCGCGGGATGGTTCCGTCCTCCCGGACGATGCCGGTCTTGTCAGCACAGGCGATCAGCATGCCCACCGTGTCAAACATATCCACAAACAGGAAAGTGAAAACGATCACGCAGAAATCAAAGAGTGACTTTCCGCTGGAAACGATATCCCGGAAGGCAAAGGCGAAGAAATACGGCACGGCCGGGGAGTACGATCCGCCGGCATAGGTGGTCTCCCCGAGGGGAATGCCGATCAGCGTCGTGATGAGGATGCCCAGAAGCAGCGCGCCCCGGACTCTGAAAACCAGCAGTGCCCCGGTAACGGCGACGCCAAGGACGGTGAGCCCCGCCGTGCCGCGGAACCATTCCGGGTTCAGGGCGGAGACCGTGCTCTGGTCAGCGACGATAATGCCCGCGTTCTTCAGGCCGATATATGCAATAAACAGCCCGATCCCGGCGCTGATTGCCTTTTTCAGGCTGGCAGGGATGCAGTTGACAATCGCCTCGCGAACGTTGAAGAAGGTCAGAAGCAGGAAAATAATGCCTTCCACAAAAACCGCCGACAGCGCCCACTGCCAGGAATAGCCCATGCCGATGCAGACGCTGTAGCTGAAAAAGGCGTTCAGCCCCATCCCGGCAGACAGGGCAAAGGGCAGGTTTGCCAGCAGGCCCATAATCAGGGTCGCAACGGCAGAGGCAATGGCGGTTGCGGCGAAAACCCGTTCAAAGTCCATGCCCGCCTGGGAGAGAACTGCCGGATTGACCGCGAGTATATACGCCATGGTCGCGAAGGTCGTGATTCCTGCCAGCACCTCCTGCCGTACGGTCGATCCCATTTCCCTGATATGAAACAGTTTTTCCAAACCGGACATGCGCAGTCCCCCCTCCGTCAAAGCAGATTGTTTACACCCCGTAAAATTCCAGGAAACGCCGGGTCTGTTCCTCTTTCGGCTCATTCAGCACCTGGCTGCATACTCCCTGCTCTACAAGCTTCCCCTGCTGCAGGACGAGTACCCGGTCCGAGATCCGGCGCGCCTGTGAGATGCTGTGCGTGATGAGCAGGATCGCGCAGCCCTGTTCGTCGCAGACCGTGCGGATCAGCTTCTCCGACGCGAGCGTGGACTCCATGTCCATCGCGGTGGTAGGCTCATCGAGGATGAGAAGGCCGTAGCGGTTCATCAGGATACGGCAGAGCGCCATTCTGGCCGTCTCACCCCCGGAGAGCTTCTTTGCGCTCTGTCCGGCAAGCCCGTCGATCTGCAGAATGCGCATCAGCTCCGCCGCCCGCGTGGGATCAGCTCCGTTGAGCAGGATATTCTTCTCCGTGCTCATGCGAAAGGGAAAGCTCTTCTGCGGCAGATAGCCTACGGAAACGCCGGAAAGGCTCGGCTTTCTGTCATCTGCGCGCTCAATCCCGGCCAGGATTTTTGCGAAGGTGGACTTGCCGCTGCCGTTCGGTCCGATAACCGCAGTAATCTGTCCTTCCGGCAGTTCCAGTTCCGGGAGGTCCAGTACGACGCGTCTGTTGTAGGTTTTGGTAATGGCTGCGGTCTTCATCGGCTCAGCCTCCCCTGCATCAGACTCAGTACGATATTTACCAGCAGCGACAGTGTCAGCAGGATCAGCCCCAGTGCGATGCCCAGCGTAAAGCTGCCGCGGTTGGTATACATCATGATTGCGGTGGTCATGACGTTGGTTTTCCACGCGATGGCGCCTCCGACCATGGCCACGGCCCCGACCTCGGCAATCGCGCGGGCGAAGCTCAGCAGATAGGCGGAGAAGATTGAATACAGGCACTCATTGACCAGCAGCATGTATTCCTTGATCCGCCCAAAGCCGAGGCCCTTGGCGGTCTCACGCAGGGCGGGCGCGGTGTCCGCCACAAAGGTCTCCATGACGCCGACGATGATGGGCGTGATGAGCACAACCTGGGCAAGGATCATCAGCTTCACCGTGAAGAGCCAATGGAGATGCCGGAAAGGTCCGACGCCGGAAAACAGCATGTAAAACAGCAGGCCGCAGACCACCGGCGGCATGCCGATCAGCGTGCGGTTGAGCACCAGCAGAACCTTCCTGCCGGGAAAGCGCTCCGCCCCGTAGAGGATCCCGATGGGCACGCCGAGGAGCAGTGCGAGCACCGAACTGGTCAGGCACACGCGCGCTGTAGTGGAGAGAATATTCAGCAGTTCAGGATCGGCCGAGAGGATCAGCTCGATCGCTTTTTGAATAGAGGATCCCATAAATAAACAGTCCTTTTAAGAATAGCCGCGGAGGCAAACTCCGCGGCTATCATTCTACATCATGAAACGTTCAGAATCAACCCATGACACCGTCGTTGGCAACAAAGGTAAGGAAGGTTGCCTTGTCGGTGAGGATGTAGGCGCCCATCTCTTCAGCCATGACAAGGCAGGCACCCATACCGGTATTTGCAGAGATGTACCAGTCGGTGTAATCCTTGAAACTCTCGGCTTCGGCGGTAATGCCCAGTTCCTCCGGCCAGAGACTGATCTCCTTGGTGTGGGTGCCGGAGCCGTCGCCGCGGGAGATGAAGGTGAACTTGCCGTCGGCAATCGCCTTAAAGGCGGCCTTGACATCGGCAGCTCCCTTGACGCCCGCAGGATCGGCAGAAGGTCCGCAAAGCACAAAGTAGTTGTACATCCAGTTCAGCCGCTCGGCATCCATTCCGTCAAGCACGTAAGAGAAACCGTCTTCAATGAATGCTTCCTCCTGCTTTTTGGAGTGGACAAGGATCAGGTCGGCGTTGCCCATCTTGGCATTGGCGATGGATTTGCCGGTGCCGGCGGAGTAAACCTCGACCTCATAGCCGTACTTCTCCTCAAAGACGGGCAGCAGATAGCCCAGAAGGCCGGAGTCGTTGACAGAGGTGGTGGTGGACAGGCGGATCAGTTTGGTCTCCTCGGTGGCTGCAGGGATCTCCGCAGTGGAGACGGGACGCTCGTCCTTGAGATAGAACAGGTACTCGCCATACTGCTCAAAACCGTAGTTGGCAGCCAGCTCCTGGCCCTCCTCGGAGAGCAGCCAGTTAATGAGCGCAGCGGCGCCGACCGTGTTGAGTTCCACATCCGCAACCGCGTTGCCGTCCGCATCCGCGAATGGTGCATCGGGATTTACGGCCAGCAGGCTGTAGTTGTTGATCATGGCGTCGTCCGCCTCCATCAGGATGCAGGTGTCAACGACAAGGGCAGGGGCTTCAGGGGCAGGCTCTTCAGCGGGAGCGGGCTCTTCAGCAGGGGCCGCTTCCTCCGCCGGTGCAGGCGCTTCCGTCGGAGCGGGAGCAGGGGCTTCCGTTGCGGCAGGGGCCGCGGTCTGTCCGCAGGCGCAGAGCGCGAAGACCATGACAAGAGCCAGGAGCAGGGATACGATCTTTTTCATTTTCTTTCCTCCATAAACAAAAATACCTCCCACCGGAACATGTTGGCGCAGCAAAGCTGCGTCGACTTCGTTTCCGGAAAGAGGCTCGTCCACCGCTTTCACTAAAAGCGTAATTCGACGGCGCTATTCTATCATTGTACTATTGTTTTTTCAATCATCCCCTGTCAGTCCTTGTGCCAAACCGCACGAAATGATATGAAACTGCACGAAGTTTTTTCCCTTTGCAAAATCTTCTTTTTTCGGTTATGATACGTTCAGACTTGAGGTGACCGATATGCAGATCAGTGAAACCTGGAGCATCTCCGATGAGCGGATCCGCGCTTTCTTTCTTGCGCAGAACGATATCCGGAAGCTTGAGAACAGCATTTTTTCCTGCGGGCAGTGTGAAATTCGCCTGACTCCCCTGCCGCTGCGCGAAGTCGGCAGATTCGCCTTCCCCCAGACCCGGGTGGAGTTTGACGGGCCGGAACCGGACGTCCGGGAGATTCACCGGCGCTTTGTCCTGCAGTTTATTTCTGCCGGAGGATAAGAAAGCAGCCTGTACAGCATGGCTTCAAAAGCCAGGCGCACAGGCTGTTTTTCTTTTTAAACTGGATCAGTCGTCCACGCCGACCATCACGTTGCTGGCCTTAATGACCGCGTAGGCCGTACCGCCGACCTTGAGGCCGAGCTCACGGATCGAAGCCATGGTGATGACGGAGCTGATGATGTTGCCGCCGCCGATGTCCAGCTTGACGATGCCGTTGACAGCGCCGTCCTGAATCTCCACGACAGTGCCTTTGAACTGATTTCTCGCGCTGAGTTTCATATATATTTCTCCTTTCCGAGGTATTGAACGCGGGTATATTACCGCAATGCTCCCCGCTGTGCAAGCGCAGAAAGAAAGCATGTGCGAATCGGGATGAAACGATATGAAATCAGACGGAAAGCAATCCGCCGACCGTTCTTCCGATCTTCTTCCCCTCCGCTGCCGCGGAATCCACGATATCATGCACGGTGCGGCAGTTCCCGGCGAGAGTGAGCCAGTCTCTGGTCTCCAGGCCTCTGACCAGCTCGCGCTCCGGAATGAGGCCCAGCGCCGTGACAAGCGTGTCACAGGGAATGAACTCCCGGACGCCGCTGTCCAGATGCTCTGCCGTAACGCCGCAGATGCGTCCCCTGCCGTGGATCTCCCGTACTGTCATGCGGCAGCGCAGCGGAATGGAAAAAGCCTCGATACAGCGGTGAAAGTTTCTCGCCATCCCGCCGCAGTGCGCCTCCTGTTCCAGAACTGCGATGATATGCCTGCCTTCCAGCGTAAACCTGCGGGCCATGATCATGCCCAGATCCCCGCTGCCGAGGATCAGAATTTCACTGCCCAGATCCTGATGGCGAAGGTTGATGCGCTCCTGCGCCTGCCCGGCCGTAAAAATCCCGGCGGGGCGTGTCCCTGCAACCGGCAGCGCGCCGATGCTCGTTTCCCTGCAGCCGGAGGCCAGGATCATCTGATCGAAGCTCAGCTGTTCCACTGCGCCGTTTTGCGAGAGAACAGCCACTTTTTCCTCCGACACGGAGAGAACCTCGGTCTCCGGAAGAAAAACCACGCCGGAAGAACTGAGCTGATCCGCAAGATGCGCTGCATATTCCGGCCCGGTCAGTTCTCTCCCGAAGCTCGCCAGACCGAAGCCCTCATGCAGGCACTGGGGAAGAATACCGCCGGGCTGCCCAGCGCGGTCGACCAGAAGAATGTCCCGGCAGCCGGCTTCCCATGCGGAGCACGCGGCGCTGATCCCCGCGGCGCCCGCCCCGACAATCAGCAGCTTACAGCTTCTCATGCTCGTCCCTCAAAATCTCACTGCCCGGTCCGTCTTTAAGGACCGCACTTTCCGGTATCCCCAGGGCCCCGGAAATCAGCGCAGCGATTTTCTGATCGCAGCGTGCTCCCTGGCAGCGGCCCATGCCGGTTCCGACACGCCGCTTGACCCCGTCCACCGTGACCGCGCCTCTGCGGATGGCTTCCAGCACTTCGGCCTTTGTCACGTCCTCGCAGCAGCAAAGGATTTCACCGAAATCGCTTTCCTGTTCCGTCAGCTTTTTCCTCTCTTCGAAGGGCAGCCCATGTGCTCTTCGGATACCCTGGCGTGTCGGATCAAACAGCAGGTTTTGTTCCGCTGACAGTTCCTGTGCCAGGCGCTGCGCGATATAAAACCCCAGCTCACGTGAGCAGGTCAGGCCGGGCGTCTTGATCCCGATCAGGCTCCAGAAGCGCTCTGCGGGATGCTCGATACAGAAGCTGCCGATGCTGCTTCCGTCCGGCCGCTGCGGATTGGGGCGAACGGCCGCGAAGGAGCGGATTATTCGGCTCAGATCCAGAGCCGGAAGCAGACGCTTTGCCAGGTCCCTCACCTTCGCCAGCCCGCTTTCCGTCGTGGCATAATCCATCCCGTTCTCCCGTTCGGTCGGACCGAGGAGAAGGCTGCCCTCCACCGTGGGGACAGCAGTCAGCCCCTTGGTCTTTTCCTCCGGTTCATATTCCAGAATATGCGTCGGCATGCCGGCGCTGTTTTTATCCAATACCAGATAGTCCCCGGCTGTGGGAACAATGCGTATAGAAGGCGGGAACAGCAGCTCCTGTATCCGGTCTGCAGCCGCTCCGGCGCAGTTGACAACCGCGCGCGCCGAAACCGTACCCCGGTCTGTTTCCAGACGGTAACCGTCCTTCTCCGCCCGCATGTCAGTCACACGGGTGTTCAGCCTCAGCCTAACGCCGTTTTTCACCGCGTTTTCACAGGCGGCGATGCCCAGCTGCCAGGGATTGACCGTCCCCGCTTCCGGTGAATACAAGGCAGAACTCAGCCCCGGGGCAAGCATCGGCTCCAGGCGGTACGCCTCTTCAGCCGAAAGCAGCCGCAGCCCGATAACGCCGTTTTCCTCTCCCTGCCGGAGCTTCTTCCGCAGCACTGCGTCCGCCCGCGGCCCAAAGCTCAGCATCAGCGAGCCGCAGCGGTTGAAGGGGACGTCCAGTTCATCGCAAAGCAGGTTGAAGGACGCATTGGCACGGACCGTCATCTCCGCCTTCAGCGTACCGGGTTTATGGTCATAGCCCGGGTAGACGACAGCAGTATTGGCACGGGAGATGCCGGTGCAGACGTCCTCCCGTGCCTCAAGCAAAACAATATCCAGTTTCCAGCGGCTCAGTTCCCGGGCAGAGAAGCAGCCGAGGAGACCTCCGCCTATGACCGCGACGTCGAAACGCTCCATGTTCAGAACACGTCGATAATTTCACCCGGGCGGTCGAGGGTGTAACCTCCCATATCCTCAATCCGGGTGCGGAACTCCTCGCTCTTCAGCGTCTGGATCAGCTGTCTGATCAGCCCGCTGTTCCAGATTTTTCCGGGGATCAGCAGATCATACTCCTCCACGCAGATGGGCAGGAAGTCCAGGTCATAGAGTTTGGCCGTGGAATAAATGCCCATACCGGCATCGGCGGAATTGCCGGCGATCTGCACGGCCACGGAGTTGTGCGTCATCTCCTCGCGCTCATAGCCGTAGATCTGATCCCGATCCACGCCGTATTTGTCACAGAGATAATCCATCAGCACGCGGGTTCCCGAGCCTTTCTGACGGTTCACATAGCGGATACCGTCTTTGGCAATCTCCGCAAAGGATGTAATCCCAAGTGGATTTCCCTTCTGCAGCATCAGTCCCTGCTGACGTCCGACGCAGCGGACAAGGTATACGCCGCCGTGGGGGAAGTATTTTTTAAGATATGTCCGGTTATACTCGCCCGTTTCGGTATCGAGCAGATGGATGCCGGCCGCGTGCGCCTCGCCCCGGCGGACGGCCATAATACCGCCCATGGAGCCAACATGCGCGGACGACAGGAAGAGGCGGCGATCGTCCCGGTGGATGAGATCCGCCAGCTCGTCGAGAAGCGGGTCATGGCTGCCGATGACCACCAGCGTGTTCTTGAGCCGCTGCTTCTCCGTCAGGAGCCGGACGCGGACCTCTTCGCCTGCGGTATAGCCCTCCGTACCCTGCGGCACTTCAACAATGCCGTCAGCCTTCATGAAGGAAGACACCACGCCGCTGCCCCTCGGAAGCGGAGAAGCCATCAGGGAATTGCCCACATACCCCATTCTTACGCGTACATATTCCTGATACTTCAGACCGGAGACAACAGGGCGGGTCAGCTTGGCGCGCGTACGGCTGCCGCGGTCGCTGTCCCTGTAATACCAGCAGTCAATCAGCGGACGCAGCAGTTCATCAATCACAATGATGCCGGAGACCGGATAGCCGGGCACGCCAAGGATCGGCACCGCGCCTCTGTAACCGAGAATGGCGGGTTTCCCGGGCTTGATGGCAATGCCGTGATACAGCACTTCGCCGACTTCCCGCACGGCGGTGACCGAGTAGTCGTCCCGCCCGGCGGAAGATCCCGCGTTCAGGATCACCAGGTCGCATTCATCGGCCGCCTTGCCAAGCATGTCACGGATCTCGTCATACCTGTCCGGCACGATGGGATAGATCTTTGCCTCGGCCCCCCAGGAAGCGAGCATGGCGGAAAATATGGAGGAATTAAACTCCAGAATGTCACCCGGTTTGGGGTCGGTGCAGGGAGGAACAATCTCATCCCCCGTCGGAATGATGCCCACCACGGGCTTTGCCAGCACGTCCAGCTCCAGAACACCGCCCGCAATCATAGCACCGATCGCCGCAGGTGTCACTTCCATGAACCCCGGCAGAATCATTTCCCCCGCGCAGATGTCTTCGCCGATCTGGCGGACATGCTGCCAGGGCGCAGCCGGAGCATGAATGGTAACGCTGCCGTCCTCATTCTTTACGAGCTCCTCCACCATAATAACCGCGTCACAGCCGTCGGGAAGAGGATCTCCCGTGTCCACGACCGTAAACTGCCCTTTATTCAGTGTGACCGGCGTAGTCTCCGTCGCTCCGAAACTGTCCTTGGCGTAGAGCGCTATCCCGTCCATGGCGCTGCAGGCATAATGGGGAGCGTTAATATGCGCATACACGGCCCGGGCCGTAATACGCCCGAAAGCATCCTGCACGCGGATCCGCTCGGAGCGTGCTCCAAAGCCCAGTTCCGCAAGGGTACGGAGATAATCCTTCTTTGCCTGTTCAATGGGAACATTGGTCAGATATGTAAAAGCCATTTTCAGTCTCCTTAGTGCCAGTAGATTTCAACTTCAGCGTCTTTGGGAAGCCCTTCGCAATCCCGGTCAATGATAAGGTAGCCGTCTGCGCCGGCCAGCTGCGTGATCAGCCCGGATTTGGAACGGATGGGAACCGCTGTCAGCGCTCCGTCCGCCTCCTCCAGGCGGCAGGCATTCACCTGCATGCGGCCGTGGTTGGCATTGAGGCTTTCGCTGATTGCCGCGTGTACCGGATAGTTCCGCATTATTCTGCCCTCCAGCCTGACCAGCAACGGCAGAACAAAGAGCTTTGCCACGAAAAAGGCCGCAACCGGGTGTCCCGGCAGGCCGATCAGCGGTTTGTTGCCCGCCTTTCCGAGTATTGTCGGCTTGCCCGGTTTGATGGCAATGCCGTGCAGGAGAAGTTCTCCCATATCGCCGATAATCCTGCATGCGGCATCCTTAATCCCTGCGCTGCTGCCGCCGGAGAGAATAACCGCATCGCAGCTCCGCGCCGCGGCAGCTGTTTTATCCCTGAGCAGTTCCTCATCATCCACAACGATCCCGAAATCCACAGGTTCCGCGCCAAAGTCCTTCAGCAGTGCCGCAAGCATCGGGCTGTTTACGTCCCGTACCTGTCCCGGGCCTGGTTTATCGCCGGCTGGCACAAGCTCGTCTCCCGTGGAAATCACACCCACGCGCAAACGAGGCCGTACGGATATCTCCGTCTTCCCGATGGCGGCCAGAGCACCGATATCCTGAGGTTCCAGCGTCCGTCCCGCTTTCAGAACCGTCTTGCCGGGGAACACGTCGTCCCCCCGGAAGATCAGGTTCATACCCGGCGCACCGGGCTTTAGGATGCCGATCGTGCCGTCGCCGTAATCCTCGGTATATTCGATCATTACCGCGCAGTCACAGCCTTCCGGGATTGCGCCGCCGGTCGGCACGTAGGCACAGGAATCGCGCGGAACACGGATTTCCGCCCCCTCCCCCATTCTGATCTCTCCGACCAGATTGAGGATCGCCGGAACAGCGTCCGAACAGCCGAATGTGTCTTTCGCTCGAAGAGCGTAGCCATCCACCGTGGAGCGGTCGAAATCAGGCACGTACTCTGTCGCCCTGATATCCTCGGCCAGAACGCGTCCGTGCGCCTCTGCGAGCGGGACTGCCTCGCTGCGGCCGATGGGTTTGAATTCCTTTTCAATCAGCCGGAGGACTTCCTCCGGCGTTTTCACTTCCAGCATATGCTCATACCTCCGCTACAATCTTTCCCAAGTCGCGGTAGTTGTTTCCCGAGAAAGGCAGGATCTCCTTCTGAAAAGCTTCGGAACGCAAAATCTCCAGCAGCTTTTCGCCTTCATCCGTCTCGAGAAACTCCCGGTGTACGGCAAGGTCGAAACGCTCCTGCAGAAGCGGGATAAAGTCAAGCCCCTCAATCTGCCTGGAAATACGTTCCGTCCCTATGGCGAGATCCGCTTCCCCCGAGGCAATCGCTGCGGCAACGGTCAGATGGGACTTCATCTCCCGCTCATAACCGGCAACCATACGCTTATCCAGCCCCATCCGGTGAAGCTGCCCGTCCAGCAGGACGCGCGCGCTGGAGCCGGGACGGCGGTTGAGCACGGAGATATCGCGCCGCGCCAGATCCCGCCAGCCGCGGATCTCCTTGGGATTGCCGGCAGCGACATAGAAGCCCTGCGTCCGATAGGAGATGTTGATGAGGACTGCCGGCACCCCGGGCAGAAGCTTTTTTACAAAGGGGGTGTTGAAGCTTTTTTCCTCCGCATCATACAGGTGACAGGCTGCAGCGTCCACACGTCCCTCATAGAGGGCAAGGAGCCCTTCAAAGCTGTTCAGATATACGCGCTGTGCCGCAACCGCACGCTGGTGAAGAAAGCTTGCGAGAATATCCAGCACCACGTCCTGTCCGGAAAGAATGAGCTTTCCGTTTTCCTCCTTTGCAGGATGCAGCAGCTCGCTTTCCAGCTCAAGACGCCTGACCGGCTGCACACTCTGCTCATGACGGGATCGCGCAATATAGGCATCCACGTCATCCTGCGTAAAACGGACCTTCCGTCCGATTTTATAGGAGTTAATTTCACCCCGGCGGATCAGCTCATAGATCGTGGATTTGCTGACGTGAAGGATCTGGGCAACCTCCTGGGTGGAAAGACTTTTGTTCTGGGCCATTTGTTTGTCACTCCCTGCTACCTTTGCTGTTGCTGTTATTATAGCGATTTCACTTCCTCTTAACAAGCCACCGGCAAACGATTCTTTCATCCTGTTTCGTGCTGTTTCATGCTGTTTCGTGCAAACATTGTTTTCGTTTCCGGTGGGTTACAGCCTTTTTGGTATCAGTTCGCACGAAAAAACGCGCCTTTTTTCTCTTTGCGTCCGTTGTCCGCTATAATGTAATTGCTGAAAAAGTGTATTCATATACTATTCAATATTAACACCATACAGGAGGTATTTCCATGAGCGATGCTTACTATGAAAAAATCGCCAGAATCAACCTGAGCACGGGCGAGATCAAGACCGAACCCCTGGATCTTGAACTTGCCAAGAAGTTCATCGGCGGCCGTGGTCTCGGTACCAAGATCCTTTATGATGAGGGTGTTGCCGCTGTTGATCCGCTGTCCGCGGAAAACAAGCTTGTTTTCATCACCGGCCCCATGACCGGCTCCAACTCTCCTTCCTCCGGCCGTTACATGGTCGTAACGAAGTCCCCGCTGACCGGGATGATCGCCTGTGCCAACTCCGGCGGCATCTGGGGCGCCAAGCTGAAGTTTGCCGGCTGGGATGCCCTGATCGTCGAGGGCGTCGCTTCCGAGTGGAGCTACCTGTATGTTGAGGACGACAAGATTGAAATTCTGGATGCCAGAGAGTATCTGGGCGTTCTGAGCGAGGAGTTCGACGATCTTCTCAAGGCAAAGCATGGTCAGGAGTGTTCTGTTCTGAACATCGGACCCGCAGGCGAAAAGCAGGTTCTGCTCTCCTGCATCATGAATGACAAAGATCGTGCCGCCGGCCGTTCCGGCACCGGTGCCGTCATGGGCAGCAAGAAGCTGAAGGCTATCGTTGTCAAGGCCACCCGCAAGCAGCTTGACGTCATCGCCGACGTGGACGCCCTGAAGGCTGCCAACAAAAAGTGCCTTGAGATCATGAAGGCCAATCCCCTCACCGGTGAAGGCCTGCGCGCGCTCGGTACCGCCTCTCTCGTCAACGTCATCAACGGCATCGGCGCCCTGCCCACCAAAAACTGGCAGGAGAGCTACTGCCCCACTGCCGACCAGTTCTCCGGCGAAACGCTGGCTGAGAAGTATCTGGTCAAGCCCGGCGCCTGCTATCACTGCCCCATCGCCTGCGGCCGTGTGATCAAGCACGACGACAAGATCGTCGGCGGGCCCGAGTATGAACCGCTGTGGGCCTACGGCAGCGACTGCGGCAACGACGACCTGTACACCATTGATGAGGCCAACCGCCTCTGCAACGAGTACGGTCTCGACGCCATCGGCGTGCCCTGCACCATCGCGGCAGCCATGGAACTCTACCAGAACGGCTGCATCAAGGAAGAAGACTGTGCCGGCGTTCCTCTCGTGTGGGGCAGCAAGGAAGCCCTTATTGAGTGGACCAAGCGCATGGGCGATCCCGAGACTGAGCTTGACTGGCTCATGTCCTCCGGTTCCGCGCGTCTCTGCGAGCACTACGGACATCCCGAGTTCTCCATGAGCGTGAAAAAGCAGGAGATCCCCGCATATGACGCCCGTGCCGTACAGGGTATCGGCATCAACTATGCCACCGCGAACTGCGGTGCCGCTCATGTCCGCGGCTACACAATCGCTCCCGAAGTCGTCGGCCTCCCGGTGCAGCTCGACCGCACCGTCACCGATGAGAAAGCTGTCTGGGCGAAGACCTTCCAGGATCTGACCTCCGTCATCGACTCCATGGGCAACTGCCTGTTTACCTCCTTCGCGCTCGGCGCGCCGGAGTACACGGATCTACTCAATGCCGCCACCGGAACGAACTGGACGCCCGAGCAGGTTCTGGAGATCGGCGAGCGTATCTTCAACATTGAGCGTATGTTCAACAAGGCTGCAGGCATGAAGCCTGAGGACGACCGCCTGCCCAAGCGTCTTCTGACCGAGCCGATCACCAACGGCCCGTCAAAGGGTATGGTCAGCAAACTGGACATCACTCTGCCCCAGTACTACGAAGCCCGCGGCTGGGTCAACGCCTTCCCGACGGACGAGACTCTCAAGAGACTGGGTCTTGACGAGTGCATCGGAAAGTAAGTATACTGTAAACGAAGGGAGAGGCTTCTCGCCTCTCCCTTTTTCAATTATCTGAAACCGAACTGTATCGGCAAAGTTACGTATCGTATTCTTTTTCCAGGGGAGTGTTTTTTATGATCGAAGTACGCTTTTTTGCCACGCTGCGAAACGGTCGGGGCAAGATCACCGAAGTTTCTGCTGAGGAGGTTTCCACTGCGGGCGATATCCTCAGCCGTTTTGAGATTCCCGCAGAGGAGGTTGCCATTCTGCTCATCAATGGCTTTCATTCCAAACCCGCTGATCCCGTAAAGGACGGCGATATCATCTCTCTGTTCCCGCCGGTGGGAGGTGGCTGATATGGCCCTCAGCAACGAGCAGATCGAGCGCTACGCCCGGCATATTATCATGAAGGACGTAGGTGTACGAGGGCAGAAAAAGCTCTTAAACGCCAAGGTCCTGATCATCGGGGCGGGAGGGCTCGGTTCTCCTGCCGCCATGTACCTGGCTGCAGCTGGCGTAGGAACGATTGGTATTGCCGACAATGACGTCGTGGATCTGAGTAATCTCCAGCGCCAGATCCTCCACGGCACGGCGAATCTCGGCCAGCCAAAGGTCGACTCTGCCCGGGAAACCCTTGAGCAGCTGAACCCGGACGTGGAGGTGAAGACCTATCACTGTCAGGTCTGTGCTGAGAATATCATGGAGCTGATCGCCGAATATGATTTTGTTCTGGAATGTACGGATAATTTTGATGCAAAGTTCCTGATCAACGACGCCTGTGTTCTCGCAGGGAAACCGTTTTGTTATGGCGGAGTCATTCAGTTTTACGGGCAAATGATGACGTATGTTCCAGGTGCGGGCCCCTGCTATCGATGTGTCTTCCATGAGCCGCCGAGCGAACATGCCGTGCCAACCTGCAAACAGGCAGGCGTATTGGGCGCAATTCCCGGCGTAATCGGCACACTGCAGGCAACCGAGGCCATCAAATACATTCTTGGCTCGGACGGGCTGCTCACCGGCTATCTTCTTACTTATGATGCACTGGATATGGAATTTCAGAAAATTCCCCTGCACAGCGACCCGAAGTGCCCTGTCTGCGGAGATCATCCCAGCATTTTGAAGCCCTTTGATTATGGAGCGCCTGCCTGTGCGTCAAAAGGAGATCCCCATGGATGAAATCCGGCATATTTCGGCGGCGGATTTTGCCGCGATGGATTTAGATGCCATAAACATTCTGGATCTGCGTGAGCCGGATGAGGTCCTGATAAACGGTATTGAAGGCGCAATCAACATTCCGTTTTCACGGATCGGAAAGGATCTGGATCTCATCCCGTCTGACAAGCGTGTGTATGTAATCTGCAGCACTGGCGACTGGAGCGAAGAGGTCGTGGAGTTGCTGACAGATCGCGGTTATGACGCAATCAATGTGGATGGCGGCTACAAAGCGTACGCAGAGGCGCTCACCACACAGGAGCCGTTTCGCCTCGATGCATCAGGGCTTCGCTGCCCGGGGCCAATTGTGGCAACTGCCGACACCATGGCAAAGCTCCGGAAGGGGCAGCGTCTGATCGTGGAGTCCTCAGAAGACGCCTTTGTTTCCGATATTGCCGTCTGGTGTGAACGTACCGGAAACACACTGCGCCATCTGGATACGCATGACGGCAGGATCGAAGCGCTGATTGAAAAAGGTGAAAAACCTGCGGCAGTCCCCGTTTCCCGGCAGCACGACAAGACCTTCATCGTCTTCAGCGGTGATCTTGACAAAACGATTGCTGCCTTCATCATGGCAAACGGCGCTGCTGCCATGGGCAGAAAGGTCACAATGTTCTTCACCTTCTGGGGGCTTTCCATTCTGCGTCGGCCACGCACAGCCACTGCAGGAAAGGCACTGATCGAGCGTATGTTCTCCGCGCTTCTGCCGCATGGGACGAAGGAGCTCGGCCTGTCCCGAATGAACATGGGCGGTGCCGGCGCCAAAATGATTCGTCTAGTCATGAAGAAAAAGGGGATCCGCTCACTGGAGGGGCTGATCACAGATGCCCTTGCGCACGGAGTGCGGCTGGTGGCATGCCAGATGTCCATGGATATTATGGGCATTCGAAAAGAAGAGCTGATTGAGGGGGTCGAACTGGGCGGCGTTGCCACCTTTCTCGGCTCCGGTGAAAACTCTGACATGAGTTTGTTTATATAGTTCTGTTTTTGTCCTGCATATGGAGGAGCTTGGGTATGGAAGATCAAATTCGCAAACTGTATATAGAGGCCTCCTCCCGCTGCAATCTTGCATGCAAAATGTGCTTTCGCCACAGCTGGGTCGGTGAGCGTTTCGGCGATCTTGATCCCGCAATTTTCGAGCACATCATGGATGACCCGGTTCTTTCCGGGACCGAAACTGTCTTCTTCGGCGGAATGGGCGAACCGTTGGTGCATCCCGCGATTACGAATATGGTCGCACTGGCCTCGGCACGCGGAAAGAAGGTCGAGCTGGTCACGAACGGGACGCTTCTGACCGCCGGGAAAGCTCGGGAACTGTTGAACGCCGGTGTTTCCCGGATATGGGTCTCCATCGACGAGCTTTACGAAAACTACGGAAAGATCCAGATCGGCAGCGATTTCAACCTGGTTCTTGGCAATCTGGAAGCCTTCAATGCGCTTCGGGCCGGAACCGGAGTCCGCCTCGGCATGACGGCCGTGGTTATGCGCGACAACATTGCCAGTCTCCGGCGTATCCGCGAATTTGCCGAGCATTTCGGCGCAGATGACCTGAACCTCAGCCATATCATCCCCAACCGTGCGGAGGATATCGAGCAGGCGCTCTGGCCTATGTGTGACGTTGCTGCAATCAAAGCCGTCACGGATAAAATTGGCTACACCTGGCGCTTTGAAGGCTTTGATCTCGGCACGGAAATTCCCATGTTCAAGTTCTCCCGCCGGTACAGAGATCTGCTTTTTCCAGACGAGAAGAGCCTGCAGGAAGCAGAGCTATTTTCCTGGAAAGGAAAGCCAGTCACCCGCCGCACCAACTGGTGCCGCTTCATTGAAGAGGGAAACTGCTTCATCCGCTGGGACGGAGATGTCTCTCCCTGTATGGGGCTGCTCCATACGGCGGATACTTATCTCAACGATCATAAGCGGCGCATCTGGCACCATTCCTTTGGGAATGTCCATGAGCAAAGTCTCGGCGAAATCTGGGACAGTGAGGAGTACCGCGCGTTCCGGCAGCGGGTACATGAGTTTCATTACGCGCCGTGCCTGTTCTGCGGCGGCTGCGAACAGCTGACGGAGAACAAAGGAGACTGCGTCGGTTCGCTCGCTCCCACCTGCGGCGGCTGTCTCTGGGGGCAGGGTTTTGCCGTTTGTCCGTAAGACGCAGACAGCCCTTTCTATGAAAAACTAAAATCCCCTGAGTTCCGTCAAAGGAGCTCAGGGGATTTTCATTGCATCGACTTATCCCTGCCCGTAGTAGGCGTTTTTACCATGCTTGCGAAGATAGTGTTTGTCCTGCAGTTCCTGCGGGGCGGGTCTGACCTGCGGGTTGATCTGCTCACAGCGATACGCCATTTTCGCAACCTCTTCCAGCACGACCGCATTATGCACAGCTTCGGCAGGATCCTTGCCCCAGGCAAAGGGGCCGTGATTTTTGCACAGGCAGCCGGGCACGGCAGCCGGGTCTTTGCCGAGCCGGGCAAACTCACTGACAATCAGAAGCCCGGTGTTGCGCTCATAGGCTTCATCAATCTCTTCCTTTGTCAGGCAGCGGAGGCATGGGATATCGCCGTAGAAATAATCCGCGTGGGTTGTCCCATAGCAGGGAATATCCCTTCCGGCCTGTGCCCAGGAGGTGGCATAGCTCGAATGTGTGTGCACGATGCCTCCGATTCCGGGGAAGGCCTTATACAGTTCCACATGGGTAGCCGTATCGCTTGAGGGTTTCCATTTGCCCTCGACAACCTTGCCGTCCAGGTCGACCACAACCATGTCTTCTGCAGTCATTCCGTCATAGGACACGCCGGAAGGCTTGATAACGACAAGGTTTTTCTCCCGGTCAATCCCTGACACATTGCCCCAGGTAAAGGTGACAAGGCCGTGCTTCGGCAGCAGGATATTGGCTTCAAAGACTTTCTGTTTCAGTTCTTCAAGCATCACAGCACCTCCGTTGCGCATTTCTCCATCGGGAGAGCTTTTTTATAACCGGCCAGGAATCTGTCAAAGCCCGACACCTCGTCGTCATCCGCCATGAGCGTCGTAGACCTGGCATCAGCGAAGACTCTGCGGTCAAGATAGTCCGGCAAATTTTCGTTCTCGTTTTTCCACAGCATATAGGCGGCGAGCAGGGCCATGCCGTAGGGGCCGCCCTCCCCTGCCGTCTCCATCACGGAAACCGGTGCGCCTACTGCCGCGGAGAGCATACGCTGTCCGACACCGTGGGTTTTGAAAAATCCTCCGTGGCCGTAGAGCTTGTCAATGGCCACATGCTCGGTCTGTGTCAGGATGTCGAGGCCGATTTTGAGCGTGGCAAGTGCCGACAGCAGATGGGTGCGCATAAAGTTCGCAAGGGTAAATCTGGCGTTCGGCATGCGGGCAAACACGGGCCGTCCCTCGTCCAGATCCGTGACGCCTTCGCCGGAGAAGTAGTTGAAGCTGAGCAGACCGCCGCAGTCACGGTCCCCCTCGAGAGCTTTCCGGAAGAGCTTTGTAAACAATTCGCCCTTGCCGACAGGGAAGCCCATCATTTCAGAGTACTCGGAAAAGAGATTGACCCAGGCGTTAATATCGCTGGTGCAGTTGTTGCAGTGCACCATCGCCACAGGCAGACCGTCCGGCGTCGTCACCATGTCGATCTCACGGTGGACGCCCAGCGGCTTGTCTGTAACAATCATCGCAAAGTCGCTCGTTCCGGCGCTTACATTGCCGGTCCGCACGCGCACGGAATTGGTAGCTGTCATGCCGGTGCCCGCATCGCCCTCGCAGGGTGCCACAGGGATCCCCGGCTGAAGCTCACCGCTCGGGTCGAGAAAGCGCGCCCCGGCCTCGGTCAGTGTTCCGGCTTTCGCACCTGCGGGCAGCACCTGTGGAAGAACGCTGCGCAGATCGATACCTGTCAAGGTTTTGAACTTCTGCAGCATTTCCTCGTTGTAATCCAGCTTCGCACTGTCTATGGGGAACATGCCGCTGGCCTCGCCCACGCCCATGAGCTTCTCCCCCGTCAGCTTCCAGTGGATAAAGCCCGCCAGGGTAGTCAGGTAAGCAATGTCTTTGACGTGGTCCTCCCCGTTGAGGATTGCCTGATACAGATGGGCAATGCTCCAGCGCTGCGGGATGTTGAAGCCAAACAGCGCCGTCAGCTTTTCGGCAGCTTCGCCGGTGATGGTGTTGCGCCAGGTGCGAAACTCTGTCAGCTGTTTTCCGTCCCCGTCAAAAGGCAGATAACCGTGCATCATGGCCGACACGCCGATCGCACCGACAGTCGTCAGATCCACGCCGTATTTGCCCTTCACATCCGCTTTCAGATTCGCAACACAAGTCTGGATGCCGGTGCGTACGGCGTCCATCGAATAAGTCCAGATCCCGTTTACCAGCTGGTTTTCCCACTCATAATCTCCGGAGGCAATGGGGACGTGCTTCTCATCGATCAGAACGGCTTTGATACGGGTTGAGCCCAGCTCGATCCCGAGCGCGGTGTTTTTCAGATCCATGTTTTTCTCCTGTCATTTATGATATGATATTGAACTACCAGTTGCTTGTTTATTAATTATATCACAAAGGCTGCTGTCCGGGCAATCCATTATTGAAAACGGAAGCACCATTTTACGAAGAGACTCTCCTGCAAACAGAAAGTCCCACAATCTTCGTTGACTATTATTATGGCAGATAGTAAGATGGGAATACGATTTGGAAGGAGGGCAAACATATGGATCTGATCTGTATCGGGATGGCTCTTGTGGATTCAATCATCAGGGGGTTCGACCCCAAACCCGTATCCGCCTCCGGATACCGGGCGGAGTCCGGTTCCCTGAACGTGGGCGGAGAAGCCGTCAATGAGGCCATGGCGGCGGCAAAGCTCGGTCTGAAAACCGGCATTCTCTGTTCTCTGGGCGAGGATGCGGCCGGGGACCTGATCATTGAGGCGCTCCGCCGCTCCGGTGTGGACGTCACGCGGATCGTCCGTTCCCGGGATCGTCAGACACCGGTGACCACCATGTTTGTAAACGAAGACGGTACGCGCCAATCCATCACCAACAGCGCTCACCGCTATAACTTCCATCCGGAGCAATATGCCGGGCGCTTCGCCGACGCCCGTGCGCTGATGCTGGGTTCGCTCTTTCGCGCACCTTTTGACGATCCGGAAATCATCCACTCTGTTCTGTGTTCTGCAAAAGCCGCCGGTCAGCTCGTTTTCGCCGACACCAAACTGCCGAACTTCCGCTTTCTGACTTTAGATGACCTGCGCTGTTCCCTCTCCCTGATCGACTTCATCAC
>JAEEGL014405479.1_pt1 | contig 36047 bp, 27 predicted proteins | sample 9134231 | NCBI WGS metagenome assembly JAEEGL01 (sample SAMN16246548, study PRJNA631951) | gut metagenome | biome: gut microbiome; feature: rumen; material: fiber-attached | host: Bos | place: Iran: Karaj | collected 2018-10
CTCTGTCTCAGAGGGGTTCATACCTGCTGCAGGCTCGTCGAGAAGAAGGAGCTTTGGTGATGTCGCCATCGCTCTTGCTATCTCAAGCTTTCTCTGTTTTCCGTATGGAAGATTGTTTGCAAGAACATCGCGCTCTCCATCTAGATCAAAAACCTTAAGGAGCTTCATAGCTTCTTCATCTATCTGCTTTTCCACGCTCTTATATCTTCCAACATGAAGAATTCCTTCAAGTGCGCTGTATCGGAATCGTTCCGTGAGTCCTACCTTTACATTGTCTATTACCGGCAGTTGATGAAAAAGACGGATGTTCTGGAAGGTTCTTGCTATTCCGGCATGATTGATTTTTATTGTATTGTCTCTGGTGATATCCACACCATCGAGTTTAATTCTCCCTTCATTAGGCTTATAAACACCTGTGAGAAGATTGAAAACTGTTGTTTTTCCTGCTCCGTTGGGGCCTATTAGTCCGTAGAGCTCTCCCTTTTCAATATTGATGCTAAAATCGTCTACTGCACGGAGTCCGCCAAATGCGATGCTAAGGTTATTTACTTCAAGTAGTGCCATGGCTTCCTCCTTTCCTGAATCTCGCCAAAAGTTTCTTGCGGGTATCAATTACCCCGGGTGACCAGTTAAAGATCATCATTACTATAAGAACAACTGCATAAATGAGCATACGGTAGTTATTCAGTCCTCTAAGAAGCTCAGGCAGCATATAAAGAATAACCGCTGCGATAACTGAGCCTCTGATGTTTCCGATTCCGCCAAGTACAACATAAACAAGAATCATAATTGACGCATTGTATCCGAAATACTGTGAAGCCGCTGTAAGTGATGTGATGTTGTGTGAAAAAAGTACACCTGCAGCTCCTGCAATTGCAGCGGAAATTGTAAACGCCATCATTTTATATCCTGTGACATTTATTCCCGTTGACTCAGCCGCAATGCTGTTATCTCTGACAGCCATGATTGCACGGCCATCCCTTGAATTTATAAGATTCAGTACTACAAAAAGTGAAAGAAGCAGAACCACAACAGCAATTGTGAAATTGGAATCATGAGGTGTTCCTGTAATTCCCATGGCTCCGTTTATGATAATCTCACCTCCTGGCTCAAGATTTAAATCCATTGAGCTCTTAAGTGACATATGTATTCCCTTTGAATCGATGCCCAGATAGACGGCATTTATTACATTTTTAATAATCTCACCAAAAGCAAGTGTAACGATTGCAAGATAGTCACCGTTCAATCTCAAAACTGGAATACCGATGAGAAATCCAAACAGTGCCGCAAAGGCAATTCCTATTACAAATGCCAGGAAAAATCTGGGTGCAGTGGGAAGAATATTTTCAGTAACCTTTGAAAAGAAGGCACTGAAAAATGCTCCAATACACATAAAACCGCAGTGTCCGATACTAAGCTCACCAAGTATTCCGACACAGAGATTAAGTGCAACCGCAATAACCGCATAATAAGTCATTGGTACCAGAAGACCTTTCATATGACTTGAAAGGTTGCCGGTTTTTATAAGTATTTCCATTATGATATAAGCCGCTATCACAATTCCGTAGGTGATAAGCTGGTCTTGAATTTTCTTATTTTTCATATATAGCCTCAAATCGACCTTTCATAAACTATTTGACACCTTTTTAATGAACTTCGATCAAACTTTGATCTGTATCTTTTTACCTAAAATTCCGGTAGGCTTCACGAGCAATACTATTACAAGAATTCCAAATACGATTGCATCGGAAAGCTGTGATGAAATATAGGTCTTACTGAGAATTTCAATAATCCCCAGAACGAGGCCGCCGATCATGGCTCCGGGTATTGAACCTATTCCGCCGAGAACCGCTGCCACGAAGGCTTTAATTCCTGGCATTGCTCCTGTATAAGGTGAAAGTGAAGGATATGCTGAGCAGAGAAGCGCTCCCGCAACTGCTGCAAGTGCAGATCCTATTGCAAAGGTAAGGGTTATTGTTCTGTTTACATTAATTCCCATAAGAGTTGCAGCACCTCTGTCCTCTGCAACCGCAAGCATAGCCTGACCTTCCTTTGTCTTATGAATGAAAAGCTGTAAAACTATAAGAATTACAACACTGACAGCGATAGTTACAATTGTAACTCCCTGGATCTTAAGGGCTCCGTCTGCGAAGGATAAGCCGCTCCATTTAATTACAGAGGAAAATGATTTGATATCTGCACCAAATATAAGAAGTGCAAGATTTTCAAGAAAATAGCTGACACCGATTGCAGTAATAAGAACTGCCAGCGGTGATGCCGCTCCCCTTAGTGGTCTGTAGGCAACCTTCTCAGTTGTGATACCAAGCAGGGTGCAGAGAATAATTGCCATTATTATTCCCACTATTGTATTACCGCTCAGTGTGGAGCAGATAGTGAAAATAACATAGCAGCCAACCATGATGAAATCACCATGTGCAAAGTTCAGCATTTTAGCGATTCCATAGACCATTGTATAGCCAAGTGCGATGATAGCGTAGATACTACCAAGGCTCAGGCCATTGATCAGGTAGGTTAAAAAGCTCATACAAGTTCCTCCAAAAAAAAACTAAATTCAAATTCTATAAAATATTTTACAACAAAACATTGTGTTGTAGTTAAAAAACTGCGAGGGGTGCCGAATTTTCAGCATCCCTCGCCGATAGTCCATGAAATAATATTCTTTTTCACAAGGAAGTTCTGCTCTACTCTGTATGACATCTCACAAAACTCGATAATACCTCGTTAGGTGATCTGCACATCGCTTCGCTCGCCAGAACGACGTTCACACTAGGTTCGACAAAACCTCACCAAGTGTTCTCAGTCCGCAGTTACGTAAGCACCATCCTTGATTACGACAGCCTTAGGCTCTTTGTTGGGCTCGCCGTTAGCTTCCCATGTCATCTTAGCTGATGTAAGACCTGAAGCCTCAATCTCTGTCATAGCGCCCTTAAGTGCTTCGCAGAGGTCGCTTGTGCTCATGTCAGGTGTTGCTCCCTTAGCTTCGAGTGCCTGCTTGATGATGAAAACTGCATCATAAGCATCTGCTGCGAACTGGTTCGGAACCTCACCGTATTTTTCCTGATAATTCTTAACAAAGTTAACTGTAAGATCATCTGTAGCATCTGCTGCAAAAGGTGTAAGGAGCATAAGTCCCTCAGCAAGAGATGTATCGAAGTTCTCAACTGTAAGGATACCGTCCATACCATCTACACCGAAGAATACGGGCTTGTAACCCATTGTATCAGCCTGTGTAAGGATAAGTGATGCATCCTTGTAGTAGATAGGAAGGAATACGAGGTCAGCACCTGCATCCTTAGCCTTCTGAAGCTGTACTGAGAAATCTGTGTTGTTATCTGCTGTGAAAGCCTCAGCTGAAACTACTTCGTAGTTCTTACCGTTTGACTCTTCAACAAACTTCTGATAAATACCGCTTGAGTATACATCTGAGCTGTCATAGATGATACCAACCTTTGTAGCAAGGTTGTGATCATTGATGTACTGAGCTGATGCAATACCCTGGTTAGGATCTGAGAAGCATACACGGAAAACATTGTCATATTTTACATAGTCCTCAGCAGAACCTGAAGGTGTGATCTGGAACATGTTGTCCTCTTTTGTATACTCTGAAACTGCGATTGAGCAGGCACTGGTTGTTGAACCAACAAGAATCTGCATACCCCAATCCTTAAGTGTGTTGTAAGCATTAACTGACTTCTCAGCGTTGAGCTCGTCGTCTTCCTTGCTGTACTCAACCTTGTAACCATTGATACCGCCTGCTGCGTTTACTTCTTCAACCGCAAGCTCTGCCGCGTTACATACTGCGTTACCGTAAGCTGCTGCACCGCCTGTAAGGGGTCCGATGGCACCGATCTTGAATACACCGCCTGCGCTCTCTGATCCACCCTGAGCCTCAGTAGATGTCTCTGCTCCTGCATCTCCGCCTGCATTACCACCTGCTGCATTTCCACCACAACCAGCGATAGTGCCAAGAAGCATTGCTGATGCTGCCATTACACTTACTACGCTTTTGAATCTCTTCATAACTTTTTGTCCTCCTCGTAATAATCACGCTCTCGCGTTTCTTATTCGCATTGTATAAACAGAAAATACGTGTATACAATGTAGTTATTTAAAACTTTACAGTAATGAAGTGATTATGTCAACCAATAAATATTCTCTGATGCCTTGTAATTATTTTACTCAGATTTCGCACACCGGATAGTTGACTGAGTTATCTTATCATATTCACCGCTTCCTGAATTGAGGAAACACCTATTATTTTTATATCTTTAAAAGAACTCTTCAGCTTAGCCTCAGCTGACTTGGGAACAAGACAGGTCTTAAAGCCAAGCCTGGCAGCCTCAGATACCCTGACATCCGGCATTGTAACCGAGCGTACTTCACCGGAAAGACCAACCTCGCCGAAGGCAATGACGTCATCAGGTATAGGCCTGTTGCGGAAGCTTGAAACTATCGCCATGCACATGGACAGGTCAAGCGCAGGTTCTATAAGCTTCATTCCACCTGCAAGGTTTATGTAGCAATCGTAGGACGAAAGCTCTAGTCCCACTCGCTTTTCAAGAACTGCCATCAATAGATTTACTCTGTTGTAGTCAGTTCCATTGGCCTGCCGCCTTGGGAAGTTAAAGTTGGTATGACTGACAAGCGCCTGTATCTCTATAAGGATTGGTCTTGTTCCTTCTATTGAACAGGTAACCACTGATCCACTGGCATTCTCAGGCTTTCCCTCAAGCATGAATTCGGAAGGATTCTCAACTTCAGCAAGTCCCTCCTGCCTCATCTCAAATACTCCGATCTCATTTGTGGATCCAAAACGGTTTTTCACCGCTCTGAGTATTCTGTAGGAAGCATGTCTGTCTCCCTCAAAGTACAGTACAGTATCAACCATGTGCTCGAGAACCCTTGGTCCTGCCACAGTTCCTTCCTTCGTAACATGTCCCACTATAAAAACCGAGATTCCAAGCTGCTTCGCAATACGCATCAGAACTGCTGTGGACTCTCTTACCTGGGATACGCTTCCGGGGGCAGAGCTTACATTCTCGTTAAACATGGTCTGAATTGAATCAATAATCACAACTTCAGGAGCGGCACGCCTTATGACCTCTTCTATAGTTCCAAGGTCTGTCTCACACAAAAGCGTCATGTCGTCCGTAAACTTGCCTATTCTGTTGGCACGAAGCTTAATCTGCTGAAGTGATTCCTCACCTGATATGTAGAGAACCTTTCTATGGTCTGATGCCAGAAGTCTTGCTGTCTGAAGGAGAAGCGTTGATTTACCTATTCCCGGATCTCCTCCGACAAGTGTAAGAGAACCTTTTACAAGACCACCACCCAGTACCCGGTTTAACTCTCCAATATGAGTATCAAATCTGTCTTCCACATTTAATGTGATTTCTGAGAGCTTCATGGGCTTGTTCTGACCATCTCCCGCAGAGCCATAACCACTTCCACCAATTCCTCTTCCCCCTGCACCTTTTCCTGATTTTCCGGTAATCGAGGGTTTTATTGTCTCCTCCACAAAGCTGTTCCACTCCTTACATCCCGGGCATTGTCCCATCCACTTCGCAGATTCATATCCACAACTCTGACAGAAGAATACTGTCTTAATTTTTGTTGCCATTAGTTATTGTTTTCCTCTTCTTAAATTCATAATTTTTAATTTTCTTAAAAAAGGCTTCACATAATAAGTTGTGCCTATAGAAATATTCTCAATCTGAAAATTCCATTTCAAGTTGATACATTTTCTATAAATGATACCACAGTATTTATGCGATGATATATGTACTTTTTTATATAATATGGCGCGTTACAACTAATGCCCTGATATCATCGAGATTTGTTGTTTTCTGGTAATCACAGTACAACTATTACCCTGATTCTTTCTTATTTTGTTGTATGCAGGGCAGGCTTGTACAACAACTACCCTGAAATCAGCATATTTTGTTATTTTCAGGGTAATCACAGTACAGCTAGTACCCTGATATTATCTTATTTTGTTGTATCCAGGGTAGACCCTCACAACAACTACCCTGAATCCAGCACATTTTGTTGTTTTCAGGGTTATCACTATACAGCTATTACCCTGATTTTATCTTGTTTTGTTGTATTCAGGGTAGACCCTCACAACAACTACCCTGAATCCAGCATGATTTGTTGTTTTCAGGGCTTTCCCATTACAGTAAATGCCCTGATTTTATCTTGTTTTGTCGCACACAGGGTAACTGCCATGTAAACATAATACACAGCAAAAAGGGCTGACAAGCAACCCTCTAAATAAACATCAATAAAGCATGACATAACTACAAGAGGGCTGTAAATACAGCCCTCTTAATCTAACACGATATTTATTTATGAATTTCTACTTTTGATGGAGCTGTACCAAGTGGAACACTGAAGCTAAGTTTGCCTCCTACTCCTGTCTGCATCGGACCAATATTCTTACCATCCACGAGGATGTGATAACCTGTATTTTCCTCAAGTCCGACTGTAATCTGTGCGTCGCCGGGTCCTTCAACCTCAAATGCTACGCCTCCTTCACTCTCCTTAAAGTGAGTGACCGTTGTCCCCGGAACAGATTCGTAAAGGAACATCTCGTTCTGCTCAAGCTTTGTAATGTCCTTAAAGGTCTTTACCTTCAAAACGTTACCTTCGTGCTTGAAGTCATCAAGCTTCTGTTTAGCAGGTAACTCATAATTGCCAAAGCTAATTGTCCCATCAGATTCCGCCCTTAGTAACTGTTCTACGACAGCCATTTTCTACCTCCTGTTTTAGGCACTGCACAGAATACTCTGTGACAGTAAATAATAGAATGTTTTCTCACTTAATTATAAAGCATATACCACTATAATTTTATTAAAAATTTATGAATCCTTAAGAGCCTTTGGCGACATTTTTGCAAATATCCGCATTTTAAGTCTTAGTCAGCATTTATAAAAATATGATTATTTTTTTGTACCCGTTTTACCTGCGGTAGTTTTCTTTGTTGTAGACTTTTTAGCAGATGCTTTCTTTGCAGGTGCCTTTTTTCCTGAAGACTTACTACCGGATGACTTTGATACTTCGCCCTTATCACCTTTTTGCGAAAAGACAATCTTATCGTCCTTAAGTCCAATAGTAACCTTGCTGTCGCGCTTGATATTACCCTTAAGAAGCTCCTCAGCCATAGCATCCTCAATAACTGACTGGATTGCTCTCTTAAGAGGTCTGGCACCCATCTTAGCATCCGAGTATTTCTTAACAAGATACTGCTTAACCGGCTGTGACATCACGAGATCGATACCAAGCTGCTCCTTGCATCTCTTACTGAGATTCTTACTAAGAAGCGCCACAATCTCCATCATTTCCTTCTCATTGAGAGGATGGAATACCATAATCTCATCGATACGGTTTATGAATTCTGGTTTGAAAAGTCGTTTAACCTCTTCCATAACGCCGCTCTTCATGTGCTCATAATCCTTCTTTTCATCGGAAGCAGTATCAAAACCAAGCTTCTTGGGCTCGATGATTCGCTGAGCACCGACGTTTGAAGTCATGATAAGAATCGTATTCTTGAAGCTGACCTTACGTCCCTTGGCATCAGTGATATGACCATCATCAAGAACCTGCAGGAGCACATTGAAAATATCAGGGTGTGCTTTCTCAATCTCATCAAAGAGAATGACTGAATACGGATGTCTTCTTACCTTCTCTGAAAGCTGCCCGCCCTCATCATATCCAACATAACCCGGAGGTGAACCAATCATCTTGGATACTGAATGTCCTTCCATATACTCGGACATGTCAACTCTTATAAGGGCATTCTCATCACCGAACATAGCCTCTGCAAGTGCCTTTGAAAGCTCTGTCTTACCAACACCTGTGGGTCCGAGGAAAAGGAATGACCCGATGGGTCTGTTTGGATCCTGCAGACCTACGCGGCCTCTTCTTATTGCCTTTGATACAGCAACTACTGCATCCTCCTGCCCGCTAACTCTCTCGTGAAGGATTTTCTCGAGCTTAAGAAGTCTCTCGGATTCCTTCTCGGCAATCTTCTTAACAGGTATCTTGGTCCACATCGCAACTACTTCCGCAATGTCATTTTCAGTAACAATATAGTCTGCGTTCTTTTCCTTCTTATCCTCTGCAGCCTTCTTGCGGTTGTACTTTTTGATAAGTGCTTCCTGCTCACGGTGTACCTGTCCTGCGCCTGCAAAGTCCTCCTTTGCAAGGAGCTCTTCAACCTGAGAGTCCATCTCTCTGATCTCCTGCTCCATGTCACGAAGTGCAGATGATGATCCTGTAAGTCTCAGCCTTACAGCTGATGAAGCTTCATCAATAAGGTCAATGGCCTTATCGGGAAGATTTCTGTCATTTATATAACGACTACTGAGGTCAACAGCTGCCTGAATAGCCTCAGGTGTAATCTGCACATGATGATGCTCTTCGTATTTTCCGACGATTCCATTCATAATAGCAAGTGTCTCGTCCCTGTCAGGTTCCTCTACACTTACAGGCTGGAAACGTCTCTCAAGAGCTGCATCCTTCTCGACATACTTGCGGTACTCAGTTATGGTTGTAGCACCTATCATCTGAATCTCGCCTCTTGCAAGAGAAGGCTTTAAAATATTTGAAGCGTCTATTGCACCTTCAGCACCACCGGCACCGATAAGTGTATGCATCTCATCCACGAAAAGGATAATATTTCCGTCATCAATAACTTCACGGATAACTCTTTTTATACGCTCCTCAAATTCACCTCTGTACTTGGAACCCGCAATCATTCCTGATAAGTCAAGTGTAAGCAGTCTCTTATTCTGCACAGTAAAAGGAACATCACCTGACACGATTCTCTGGGCAAGCCCCTCCACTACTGCTGTCTTACCTACACCGGGCTCACCGATAAGGCAGGGATTATTCTTGGTTCTGCGGCTAAGGATCTGTATAACACGCTGAATTTCATTGTCTCTGCCAATTATGGGATCGAGCTTATTATCAGCAGCAAGGGCTGTAAGATCGCGACTGTACTGGTCAAGCATGGATGCTTTTTTCTTGGCATTGTTCTTTCTTCCAAGATCCTCTTTTACCAGACTTGCATCCTCTCCCATGGCTGAAAGTGTCTCAGCATAAATCTTCTGAATTGAAACATTCATGGTGCCAATCAGACGAACGGCAACATTCTCACCCTCCTTAATAAGCGCAAGAAGAATGTGCTCCGTACCGATCTTGTCAGCACGAAATCTTGATGCCTGCCTGTCAGCCTCATCAAGTACGCTCTCCGCACGGGGAGAAAAACCTTCCTTATCAAGGAGTGTAATATTACCACCCTCAACAATAAGGTCTCTGATGACATCCATCATCTTGTCTTCGTTGATTCCGTTATCAATAAGTATTCTTGAAGCCACGCAGCCCTCTGTCCTTATGAGTCCCATAAGCAGATGCTCCGTACCAACATAATTAAGTTTAAGTGTTCTTGCGGTTTTTCTTGCAAGCTTAAGCGCTTCCTGCGCTTTCTCAGTATATTCTTTGCTCAAGCAAACTCCTTTCTGACTCTCACAGTCAAGTCCCGGATATTAGTCATTCTCACATTGCATAGCTGCCGTATATTCTGTCTACCATCTCGTGTATCTCATCCTTGGTCACGCCCTTACACATGGCCCTGGCAAGAACCACACTGAGCATATCCTGGGCCTCCTCAAGTGCTTCCAGCTTATTTAAGTCAATGGCTATTATGGCACCACGCCGTCTGTCTATCTTGACAAAGCCTTCCCTCTGTAAAATGGAATAAGCCTTGTTGACTGTATGCATGTTAATGCCAATCATGTCTGCAAGCTGTCGTACACTTGGAAGCTGTTCACCCTCCCGGAACTGAGACGTTGCTATGCCCATTATGATCTGATTACACAGCTGAACATACAGGGCTTCATCACTGTTAAAATCAATTTCAATTACCATGAACAGTCTCCTTTCCTGTGATACATCTAGTATAACAAAGGAGACTCTCATGTCAATAAAAAAAGCTATGTGGTTTTCTAAAATAAAAAACATGGATATCTCCTCTCTCGTTGTTCGAAACAGTCGATATCCATGTTTTATTAAATTTTGAAAACCATCTCCTCGTCCGAGAACTGCAAATCTATGATACCCACATCCTGGGCTAATAAAATTTACTTTAATGGTTTAAATATTAATTCTTATCATCATTGTCTAAATCAAGGAACTCGAATTCGAAGTCCTCATCGTCGATTAAGAAATTACGTGATTTACGTGTTGCAGGCTGTGCCGGCTTGGGCTCAACAACTCGGCTCTCACTTCTGTCTCTGGAAGGAGTCGGTCTCTCTACTCTTTCAGCCCTCTCAGCTCGTGAATCTGAAACAGGTCTTCTTGAAGGCTTATCATCAGGAAGAAGAGATGCAGCTGTTCCCATGGGTGCTCCCCTTCTTACTGCGGAAGAAGCAGCGGGCTTTTTGCTGTCTGCAACAACTCTGCCTGCTGACTTGGGCTCATCATCAACCTTATCTCTGTCAAAGAACTTTCTGGCCGGTTTCTGAGGCGGAAGCTCCTCATACTTGTTTTTCTTTGAATTGGACTCCTCTTCGTCATCCTCGTAGTACATATAATCACGAAGCTTGTAAACAAGAAGAAGTACTGCAAGTACCAGAACCAAAATAACAATGCCCATTCCGATAAGTGCACCGCGAAGCTTTTTAACCTGACCCTCAAGGGCAGTAGCCTGCTGGCCTGTCTTAGCATAGTCGAGAAGATCGTTAAGCTTAACCTGTGTACTCTCAACATTATCGTAAAGGTACCATGTCTCTGTACCTGTTCCGTCATCCTTATACGCAAGTGAGAACTCGCCGTTGCCTACTACTGAAGTGTCAACTGCGGGCTGTTCTGTAGGCTGCTCACCCTCTGCAGGCTGCTCTCCTTCTACAGCTTCACCGCCCTCAGCTCCTTCTGCGGGTTGCTCACCCTCTGACGGAGCCATCTCTCCGTCTGTCTGGGGATCATCTGTCTGTTCAGGTGCAGGAGCGCCCATCTGAAGAAGATCTGCGCGAACAAAGCCTGTTCTGCCGCTGTCACCAAACTTTATCTGATACCACTGTTTACTATCTGTTCCTGTAGCTTCACCGGTTATGGTAACACCCTCACCACTTTTTACAGTACCAACTGTGCTGTATCCGGTTCCTGCTCCTGATCTTACATTTGCACTTGCAACCGTTACTGTTGCAGCCTGTTCTTCAACAGCAGTTACCTGTGTCTCAGGCTGTGCAGCATTACTTGTTCCGGCATCAGTGCTCTTAGTCTCTCCTGACTTAGAAATCAGATCACTTCTTACATAGCCGTATTCCTGGCCGTTTACATAAATTCTGTACCATACATAGCCCTGTGCATCAGTTGTCTCATCTATGATATCAACCGTATCTCCTGAATCCAGGCTTGATACCTGCTGAGAAGATGTGCTTGCCTCTGATCTGACCTTTACATTTGAAGATGTGACGGTTCCTGTAGCAGCAAGAGCCATTATGGGCTGGCCAAAAACCAAAGCACCTGCAGTAATTACTGATGCAGCATATATGGCCTTGCGCCCGTATTTCTTGTTTATCATGTGTTCTACCTCCGGTATGTGCAGCGATGATATTTAAAAAGCATAATATAATGAATGAGTATCGCTATACACACATTATTAACAACATTTGGTGTCATTATAGCACATAACCACTATATTTACAGCTTAAATGTAATATATTTGTAAAAATTCAAATTCAAATGTCATAATCATGATAAGTAAAAACCGGCTCCCAAACGAGAACCGGCTTTATTATGTATTTTGTTTAAAGCTTACGCTTCATCAATCGCTTTTCCTATGTCATGGCGCATGTATTTATTCTCGAAGGAAACCCATTCTGTTGCTTCGTAAGCCTTCTTTCGAGCCTCGGCAAGCGTATCTCCCTTAGCGGTAATTCCAAGGACACGGCCTCCGTTTGTAACAACCTTGCCATTCTCGTCGAACTTCGTTCCGGCATGGAAGCAATAGTAACCATCCTTGCCCTTAAAGTTCTCAAGTCCTGTTATTTCCTTGCCCTTTTCATAGCTTACGGGATAGCCGTCGGATGCAAGAACCACGCAGACTGCTGCCTTATCTTCAAATTGAAGGTCAAGCTTATCCAGAGTTCCGTCTATTACTGCCTCGCAAACTTCAATCATGTCGGTCTGTAGTCTCGGAAGTACAACCTGCGCCTCAGGATCTCCAAATCTTGCATTGTACTCAAGAACCTTAGGGCCATCCTCTGTGAGCATCAGTCCGAAGAAAATTACTCCCTTGAACTCTCTGCCCTCTGATCTCATGGCATCAACTGTCTTCTGATAGATGTGCTCCTTACAGAACTTATCTACCTCTTCAGTATAGAAGGGGCTTGGTGAAAAGTTGCCCATTCCGCCTGTATTCAGACCTGTATCACCGTCTCCTGCTCTCTTATGGTCCTGAGCAGAGCTCATAAGCTTAATTGTTTTTCCGTCAACGAATGAAAGAACCGATACCTCGCGCCCTGTCATGAATTCCTCGATAACCATGCGGTTTCCTGCATCCCCAAACTTCTTGGTCTCCATGATTTCGCGCACACCTGCTTCAGCATCTGCCTTTGTTTCGCAGATAAGAACGCCCTTACCGAGAGCAAGTCCGTCAGCCTTAAGCACGATGGGGAACTTTGCTGTCTCAAGATATTCAAGAGCTTCCTTGGGATCATCAAAGGTCTCATAGGCAGCTGTAGGTATGTTGTATTTTTTCATAAGGTCCTTGGAAAAGGCCTTACTTCCTTCAAGTATAGCTGCGTTTTTCCTAGGTCCGAATACCTTAAGTCCCTCGGCCTCAAATGCATCAACTATGCCGCCAACAAGTGGATCGTCCATTCCGACTATTGTGAGATCAATCTGCTTTTCCTTAGCAAATGCGACCAGTTTATCAAATTCCATCGGGGAAATCGGAACACATTCAGCAAGCTCTGCGATTCCGGCATTACCGGGCGCACAGTATAATTTATCCAGGTGCTTGCTTCTGGAAACTGCTTCTGCTATGGCGTGCTCACGGCCGCCGCCACCAACTATAAGTACGTTCATTTCATCCTCCTAATATAGTCCGGCGCCTCGATAATATATGCAAATTTTTCTCTCGTTGCTTCCGCATAATCGTTCAAAATTTGCATATATAATCTCAGCGCCTCACTCATCTATCAGCACTTTTCTTATTCATTTCACGATTTATTCAGATAGTATCCGGGTCGTAGTCTTCTATCACAACCTTACCTTCAACCACCTTCACCTTATTATTTGCGATGAGATCGATGGCCTTGGGTAGTAGCTTCCATTCAGCCTGCTCCATGATGCGCTGCTGAAGCGATTTTGCAGTATCATCAGGACGAATCATCACGGGTTTCTGGAAAATAATCGGTCCTGTGTCAGTACCCTCATCAACAAAATGAACTGTCGCTCCGGACACTCTCACACCGCGCTCAAGCACCTTTTCATGAACCTTAAGTCCGTAATAGCCTGTTCCGCAAAAGGACGGTATAAGCGAAGGATGGATGTTTATTATCCTTCCCGAAAAAGCCTTTACAATCTTCTCCGGAATTACCACAAGACAGCCGGCAAGAACAATAAGATCGGGATTCTCGGTCACTAAGAGGTTATAAAAAGCTTCATTAAAAGCATCGCGGTTTTCAAATTCCTTTGGAACAAGAACCTCTGTCTTTATCCCATGCTTCTTCGCTCTCTCAAGAGCATAGGCATTGCGGTTATTTGAAAAGACCACTCCTATTTTAGTATTGGTAATAGTGCCGTTTTCCACAGCATCTATTATGGCCTGAAGATTTGTTCCACCTCCGGAAACAAGGACTGCAATGTTTAGCATATCTCCACTCCCTTGTCACCTGCTTCTACGGAACCTACAATCCACGCCTTCTCACCTGAAGCCTTGATTGCTTCAAGAGTCTTATCAGCATCTGCAGGATCCACAGCTATAACCATTCCAAGACCACAGTTAAAGGTATTGAACATCATCTTTTCATCAAGATTACCAGTCTTTTTCATGAGTGCGAAAATAGCGGGAGCTTCATAGCTGTCCTTCTTAATTACAGCCTTCACACCATCGGGAAGCATTCTCGGAATGTTTTCATAAAAACCGCCGCCTGTGATGTGACTGCAGCCCTTAACCTTGACGCCTGCATTTTTAATGCTTTTAAGCATCTTTACATAAATTCTTGTGGGCTCAAGAAGTGCCTCTCCAAGTGTGCATCCGAGTTCGTCATAGTACTTCTCAAGGCTCTCTTTTGTCATGTCGAATACTTTTCTTACAAGTGAAAAGCCGTTTGAATGAACACCGCTGGAGCCTACGCCGATAAGTGTATCGCCAGCCTTTATTGTGCTTCCGTCGATCATATCCTCTCTGTCGACGACACCTACTGCAAAGCCTGCCACATCATACTCATCCTCAGGCATAAGTCCGGGATGCTCAGCAGTCTCACCACCGATAAGAGCACACTCTGACTGCTTGCAACCCTCAGCAACACCCTTAACAATTGCAGCAATTTTCTCAGGATAGTTCTTGCCGCAAGCTATGTAATCAAGGAAAAAAAGAGGCTCACCACCTGCGCAGATTACGTCGTTTACACACATTGCAACGGCGTCAATTCCTATGGTGTCATGCTTATCCAAAAGGAAAGCCAGTTTAATCTTTGTTCCTACTCCGTCAGTTCCGGACAAAAGCACCGGATCCTTCATATTCTTAATATTTGCAAGGGAAAAGGCTCCAGAAAACCCTCCAAGACCACCAAGGACCTCAGGTCTCATGGTCTCCTTTACATATCCCTTGATCATCTCCACTGACTTGTAGCCCGCTTCGATATCGACACCTGCGTTTTTGTAGTTAAGCTCTGCCATGTTTTCCTCCATATATTTAATTAATAATTCTGATAACCAACTTCCTGAAGATGCTCGTCCTTTTTGATAACGGCTTCCTTCAGGCCTTTGGAATAATCCTTAAGCTTGGATAAAAGCTGTGCATCACTTGTAGCAAGAATCTTTGCTGCAAGAAGTCCTGCGTTAGCTCCTCCGTTTATAGCAACAGTCGCAACAGGAATACCTGTAGGCATCTGTACAATACTGTAGAGCGAATCTCTACCGCCTAATGAAGTTGTATGCATGGGAATTCCGATAACAGGCATTGGGAAAATAGCGGCGCACATACCAGGAAGATGTGCTGCCATTCCTGCTCCGGCAATGATAACTTTGAAACCTTTGTCCTCGGCGCTCTTCGCATAGTTAAAGAACTCCTCGGGTTCACGATGTGCTGAAATAATGTTCATCTCGTAAGAAATACCGAGCTCGTCAAGTATTCCAGCTGCTTTGGCCATGACCGGCATATCCGAGTCAGAGCCCATAACAATTCCAACCTGTGCCATATTTTCCTCCGAACTTGATAAAACAGCAAAACTTGATATAATAGAAGTATCAAAGGGTGATAGCAGAACCCTTGTTAGTAATTAACGATTAAAAACCGCTCACTACTATCGCAGGCAGGAGCGGTTTTTGATTACTTTCTGTGAATATCTCTGTTCTACGAATGGAAACCACTACCACCAGAAAAGAATATATCATAGTTTCCATTAACAATCCAATAAGCAATTTTAATAAAATTTACCCATGCGCTTCACTATCCCCGAGCATATATAACAGTCCGAAAGCACCGCTGCCATGTATAGCAGCCATGGATGCAGATTCCTTCTGGACGATTATCTCATCAAATACCATTATGTTAGCGATCCACCTCTTGATTTCCTCAAGTTCGGCAACCGACAGATCCGTATGCGTCAGGAACAGAAGCTTCCTGTCGATTGGTGCAAAGCGTGTAAGCTGATCCTCCACATAATTTTTTCTGCACTTCTGGGCAGGCCCCACCATCATCCTTCCAAGAGTTCCTCTTCCATCCCTGAAAAGTATGGCCGGTTTCAGCATGAATACTCTGCTAAAGCCACCCACTCTTCTTTTAATTCTTCCCATACGTATCAGATAATCAATATTATCAACAAGGAAGCTGGTATGTACGCGCTTTTTGATCACGTTGAGCTCCGCTATACATTCCTGAACATTTCTGCCCTCCTGACAAAGTCTTATTGCCTGAAGGACAAGTATGCCAATGCCGCTGGAGAGGCTCTCGGAGTCAATTACAGTGACCTTATCAAAGGAAGCTGCTGCCTCCCTTGCCACATGGTAAGCACCACCCGCTCTTCCCGACATACTGATATGAATGATGTTCTCAGCATCAGATAAGTGCGCAGCAAAGAAATCCTCATACTCCTGAACTGACGGAATATCTGCCGCAAGATCTTCGGAACCGCCTTCGCTCATGTATTTTAATATTCCTTCTGTCTCTACCTCAACGCCATCCAGGAAAACTCCGGTCTTGGTTTTTATATAAAGCGGAATTGTAGGAATTCTGAGCTTTTCAAGCATCTCCTTTGGTATATCGCAGGCACTCTCCGTCGTAATGAGAATAGGCAGTCTCTCCTTATCCGACATAAGCTTGTCATCCTCGGGACTAATGTACATAGGAGTGATTCTTCTGACCTTGTCTGCAGGAAGAACACGAAGTAACGTGTTTTCAAGCATCTCTCCGGAAACAGGCTTAAGCAGGTATCCATCAAAACCGGCTACCCTGTACTTCGCCTGGTCATCAGCTGATGAATATGCCGTAATAACAATGACAGGAGTCTCACGGCACATACCACCCACCTGGGAACGGAGCTGTCTGAGCGTCTCTATACCATCCATTTCAGGCATCTCGTAGTCCATGAAAATGCAGTCATATTCCACATCCGCACATCTGGACAGACATTCTGCACCGCTCTCTGCCTGATCGATAACCATCTTGGTATCCCTTAAGAGCTTGGCAGTCACAATTCTGTTCATAACATTGTCATCAACAATGAGAACCCTGCAGGACGGAGCTTCAAAGCTCTGTCTGTAGAACTGTGTTGCCTCACGTTTTTTAAGAGTTTCAAGCGCAAGCTCTCCAACAGGATCAGGATTAACAACCTCCTGCGGAATAGTAACCGTAAAGGTAGAACCCTTTGTATAAATACTGTTTACCTGTATCTCGCCATTCATGGCATCAGTCAGCTGCTTTACAATCGCAAGTCCAAGACCGGTGCCGCTTATTCCTTTTGTCTCCTTAACATTTACTCTCGTGAACTCATCGAACAGGTAAGGCATGCTGTCCCTCTTAATACCCATACCGGTATCTTCTATGGAAAAAGACAGCGATATCTGGCTATTACTGAGAGGTTTCCACTTAACTGTAAGTTTTACGCTACCCTCACTTGTATATTTGATAGCATTCCCTATGAGATTCATAAGTATCTGCTCTATTCTTACATCGTCACCAAGAAGTCTCTTTGGAATTGTTTTATCAATATCAACATGAAAAGCCAGACCTTTTCGTGAGGCCTCTCCCCATATCAGATTGACCGTCTCCGACAAAAGCAGCGCCACATCATACTCCGCAGGAACGATTTCCATCTTCCCGGACTCAAGCTTACTCATATCAAGAACGTCATTCATAAGCGACAGAAGAATTTTGCTTGCACTTTTTATATTACTTGCATTCTCTGCAATCTCATCAGTAGTCGCATTCCTGAGGATCATCTCATTGAAGCCCAGTATGGTGTCAATAGGAGTTCTGATCTCATGACTTACGCTTGAAAAGAATCTGCTCTTCGCCTGTCCAAGCTCCTGAATCTCTTCCTTCTGCTGCTCAATCAGCTTATTCTCAGATTTGTATATCTGATTCTGAAAAAGAATCATCACCGTCATCAATGCGCTGACAAGCAACACACTTGTAAGCGAGTCAAAATGCGCAGCCTCAACAGTATGCTGGGTTACAAAATTTGGAAAGGTATAGGAGCAATAATATGAAACGGCTGTCATTATTCCGCCTATTACAAGAAGAACATATTTCCTTAGTCCCTCTACCGTCATTCCAATAAAGGTAAATCCAAATACAAACCAGATCGGTGATCCGCCATAGATTCCGCCACCAAGAATAAAAGCCACAGGAAGAATGAAAAGCACAAGTATGGATGCTATTATCGTCGCTCCAAGCTGTACCTTTCTCTTTTTTATGGAGAACATTACAATGCCCGAAAAGATTACAAGAAAGACAGATATAATGAAGATATTTATAATATCATCACCAACCAGTATTCCTATAAAAATGAGCAAAAACATGGTAAGAAGCCCTATTACAGGAATGACGGCAAACATCTTTTCCTGAAGGGTTTTGTTCCTATCGTATGCCACGTTGAACAAGCGCTTAAAAATCATGATGCACTACCTCCGTAAATCCGCATAATATCCGATCTTACGGCATCAATTTGTCGTTTCAGGTCATCGTGATTTGCAACAACAAAAGCTTCCCATTTTTCTTCGGCAGCCCTCTCTATCTCGCCTGCCTTCCTGGAAAGATCATTTGCACCTATTATTCTTGATGAGAGCTTAAGTCCCTCAAGCTTTATCCTGTAATTATCCCAATCCCTGGCATCATAAAGCTCCTGAAGCTCTGAGATAATTCCGTCTGCCTCCCTGTCAAATTCAAAGAGCATCTCAGCATAAAATTCATTGCTTCCGCGGCATATTCTCACGCCGTTTTGCTGATTGAGCATTCCAAAATTCATGGGCATATTTGTACCATTATAGCCACTTAATGCACTTGCTTCGTCAACTTCCTCCTTGACTGTCACATATTCCCACATGGTTGAAGGCAGCAGCTTTTTCAGAACTCTTTCAAGCTCTGACAGCTCGATAGGCTTTGCAAGGAATTCATCAAAGCCTTCCTTCATGAACATTTCCCTGACACCACTAACCGCATTTGCAGTAAATGCAATTATCGCGGTGCGGTCATCGGAGCCTGCATTTTGTCTTATGAGCTTCATCGCCTCCACACCATCAACATCAGGCATCATATGATCCATGAAAACAATGTCATACTTCTTTTTCTCGCAGAGCGTAACAGCTTCCATTCCGCTATGGGCAAGATCTGCATCCATTCCATAGCCTGCCAGAATCCCCTTTGCAACTATAAGGTTCATTTCCTCATCATCAACGATAAGAGTATTTACATTCTTAAATACAAGCTTTTTACCGCTTGTCTCAGGATCAAACTCCCATACAGCCATTTTTCTGTTAACCGCATTAACAATGGAATGGCTGAAAATGGGCTTTCTGATATAGGTAACATTGCTGTTTTCAGGTATTCTAAAGCCCGGTGATACTGTAGCAATTACAGAAATCTCCGACTTAACATTCTCATAGTATTCTGTATTCTCAAGGTATTCTTCCTCAGCTATGATGATATGCGTAATCTGGCTCTTTGCACACAATCTCTTGAGTTCGTCGAATTCAGCTACTCTGTGGATTGGAACAGAGAGCCCCTTAAGAATATGCATTATCATTGTTGTATAATATTCTCTTACAGCAGGGCTCTTATACTTGTCGTTTCTAAGATAGCAGGCTATCTCCAGCTTTTCGGGGTGATCTACTACTACACTTGGCTTTTCATCGATTACCTTCTGCGGAACACTGACTGTTACTTTGGTTCCATTTTTCAGCTCGCTCTCGATTCTTGCAAAACCTCCCATTTTCTTAGTAAAACCATATACTATGGATAGTCCGAGACCGATTCCCTCTACCCTTCTGCTTCTTCCGGAATCAATCTGATAGAGTCCTTCTATAACCCTTTTCCTCTCCTCATCAGTCATACCGATTCCGGTATCCGTAACCTCTATGCACAGGTTTACACCATATTCCTTTTTTCTGGCAAAAACATGAAGATTAACACAGCCATTGCCATCCGTAAACTTGACGGCATTGATCATAAGATGCCTTATTATCCTTTTTATTCTTGCGGAATCTCCTACCATTCGCGCAGGAATATTGGCATCCATATCTATAATTATCTCAGGTGCACCTTCCTTCTGGAGTCTGAACTCGGTTGAAATATCATTAACCACTGAGGATATGCGATATTCATCCTCCGACAAAACAAGGGAGCCCGTATCTATCTCAGTATAGTCAAGAATATCTTCGATCCTGCTGAAAAGTCTGCGACCTGCTCCCTGAATGGCACTTAAGTCAGCCTTCTTTTTTTCTTCCTTTTCACTGTTTAAAAGAAGTCCCGAAAGACCTGTTACCACGTTGATTGGTGTACGCAGTTCATGTGAGATGTTGGCCATGAAATCCTCTGATTTTTCCTTCATCTCAGCCATCTCTTCTTCCAATTCATCAGCCATACTCTTGGAAACAGCGAACATTTCGCAGATATAGCTCGCAACTCTGTCAGCAAGTGTTACTGCCATACAGTCCAGTATAATGGTTCCCACATTAAACTGACCTCTCTGCTCAATATTTGTCAGTATCATAATGAGGTGATACCCCAGAAGCATCAGGTACGCCATAAAAAATATGCGAAGAACAGGCTTTTCCTCAGTAAGAGAAAAAAGCATCATCGCAAGTACAAATATTAGCGCCGCATTATTAAACTGTTCAACATGGGATCCGTAATAGAACACCGCGAGCGAGATAAAGCCCGCATAAATGAAGACCCGGAACCTGAAGACAAACTGTCCGGATATATAAATACTCCAGGAGGTAACGGTTCCGATTACAATAATCGGAATCGCCCACAACTCCCATTTTTCAATAATTGAGACAACAATAAGCCCAAGCGAATACAACGAATAGCACACAAGTATCACTATCTGTATACTTTTTCGTATTTCCTCATTCCGCCTGCCTCTGTCCATAGCTGCACCTCATAAAAATGAAAAGTACAATAGCAACCCTACCCATATGAGCGAAAGCACATTGAGTATTATCCCCAAAGTCGGAAATAGCCTAAATATATCCTTTTCCATCCTGGACATTATTCCAAGTACAAGACCCGCTATGGAGTACACCAGACAGATCATAACTGCCACGGCGTACTTACCTTCAGCCTCTCCGCCATTTTTATAGCTTAGAAAAACAGCATATATAATGGTGACTACCGAAATAAGTCCCAGTGCCGCCGAAAGAACTCCTTTCTCAGGATGTTTCTTGTCAGTAAACACGTATCTGCCGTGCCCCCGGCCAGGAAACTTTATATTCAGTTTTCTCCTCTTTCTTCTCTCCTCCATATATCAGTCAGTTCGCAGAAGCTCCGCCTGCGCCATACTCCTTGTAGTACTCATCGATGGCTTTCTTGATATTCTTGTCGATAATGACCTCGCCATCAAAGGTCTTACCATAAAGATGCTCAACAACTTCCTGCATTGTTACAATAGCACCTGCCTCAAATCCGTATCTCTCACGAATCTCGTCAAGGGCACTCATATCTGTCTCAAGGCCCTTCTCCTGTCTGTTGAGTGAAACCATAAGGCCTACTATATCTGCATCCGCCTGCTCTCTGATGATCGGAACTGTCTCCTCGATGGATTTACCGGAGGTTGTGACATCCTCGATGATCATGACTCTGTCGCCGTCTCTAAGCTTTGTGCCGAGAAGGATACCCTTATCACCATGATCCTTTATCTCTTTTCTGTTTGAGCAGTAGCGGATCTCTCTTCCGTAAAGCTCGCTGATAGCGATTGTTGTTGCAACAGTAAGGGGTATTCCCTTATATGCAGGTCCAAATAACACATCGAACTCAAGTCCGAAGGTGTCATGAATTGCTCTTGCGTAGTATTCGCCGAGCTTCTTAAGCTGAGCTCCTGTAACATATGCTCCGGCATTCATGAAAAAGGGAGATTTGCGTCCACTCTTTAAAGTGAAGTCTCCGAATTTAAGGACATTGCTGTCCACCATGAATTCAATAAATTCTTCCTTGTATCTTTCCATTGTAGATATTCTCCTTTGTTTCCCTCATCCGCCCTTCGGGCACCTTCCCCCAGAGGGGGAAGGCATTATATTGTTCTTACCCCTTTTGGGAAAGGCATTATATTGTTCTTACCCCTTTTGGGAAAGGCATTATATTGTTCTTGCCCCTTAAGAAAAAGATTTCGGATGATATTATTCATATTTTATCTGAGCGCGCCTGCGATGTCTTCCTTCATATCAAGAACTGCTGCTCTTGCTGCTTCTCCGAGGAGTTCCTTTGAAGGATCCGCGAATTTTTCATTTTTCCATGCGGCTATTATTCCTCTTGAGGAATTAACAATTGCTCCGAGTCCGTCCTTGTCAAAGAAATGAACCAGGTCAGAACCCTTACCACCCTGTGCTCCGTAGCCGGGAACAAGGATAAATGCGTGGGGCATGATATCACGAAGTACCTTACCCATCTCAGGATAGGTGGCTCCTACTACCGCACCGACATTACTGTAGGATCCGTCCATTGATTCCTGGCCCCAGGTCTCAACCAGCTCTCCTACTGTCTCATAGAGTGGCTTACCATCTGCGATTTTATCCTGAAGCTCACCACTGCTGGGATTTGAAGTTTTTACAAGTACGAATATTCCCTTGTCAAATTCATTACATACATTTATGAAGGGCTTTACTCCATCTGAGCCAAGATATGGATTAACTGTTGCAAAGTCTGCATCAAAGCCTTTTACAAGTGTATCGCCAACCTTGGATGCTCCGAGATGAGCAACTGCATAGGACTCTGAGGTTGAGCCTATGTCTCCCCTTTTCACATCAGCGATAACAAGGAGCCCCTTTTCATGACAATAATCTATGGTCTTCTTGTAAGCAATAAGGCCCGGCAGTCCATACTGCTCGTACATTGCAACCTGAGGCTTAACTGCAGGAACAAGGTCATAGATATGATCAACTATTTCCTTATTGAATTCGAAAAAGCTCCAAGCCACAGCCTCGGCTGTCTGCCCGTACTCTGAAAAGGCCTTATCAAGGATCCTTTTAGGAATGAAATCGGTCTTAGGATCAAGACCTACAACAATAGGTGCTTCTGTCTTTTTGATTCCGTCAATCAATCTTTTTATCATGGGGTTCTCCTTGTGAAAAATATTCAGTTACATTCCACGATAGTATACATGATTTTTATATGTAAGTTAAGATTGATTTTATCATTTTTTATCATCAAAAAAATCATCTATGCTGCTTATGAGCTTTGCCTTGGGCATGGTCTTAAGAAGATACTTCTCAGGCCTTAGTGCCGCAACGGAAACCACGCTCTCCTTGTCACTCTTGGAGGTGAGGAACATTACGGGTAAATTCTTTAGCTCATCGCTTTTTCTTATCTGCACAAGAACCTGCGGTCCGTCCATCTGAGGCATCATATAATCAAGAAGGACCAGGTCAACATCATTGCTCTGTAAAAAATTCAAGGCAATTTTACCTGAGCTTGCCATATAGACTCTGTATTTTACCGAAAGCCAGGTCTTTATCATTCTGAGCATTGTGCCATCGTCGTCCACTACCAGAATCTTCTTTTTCTGCTCGTCTCCAAGGGCATTGCTCTGAACAACCATATCAAGCTGCTCTGCAAGCTTGTTGACATCAAGAGGTCGCAGGAAGCTCTCCGTGATTTTAATCTTGGACAAAAACTTTGCTGCATATTCCAGCTCATCGGTATTTCCCACTTCATATAGATAGAAGCGTTCCTTGTCGATGGCTTCGTCCAGATATTTCAGCTGTTCTATGCCGTTTCGCTCGGGACTTGCAGGGTCTATATCACCGAGGTAGAGAACGTACATCTCGGGCTTGTTCTCAATTGCATTGATATCCTTTTTGGTAAATTCGCTTTTTATTACTTCATAGCCTGCATTTTCAAGTCCTTTTGCAATGGCACTTACCATGAAGCTTTTTTGTGATCCTATAAGTAGTACGCGTTTATCCATAGTATCCCCTCATCCGGCACTTCGTGCCACCTTCCCCCTAGGGGAAGGCTATAGATTGTTTATATCCTTTTTTCCAAAGGCTTTATATTTTTTCTAAAGGAATCAGATTTTCAATAATTCCAACAATCCGTCTCTGTCTACTGCTGCCAGGAGTCGTTTTATCTCCCTATAAGTACTCTTGAAGTCATCCGGCATCCGGTAGTCATCCATCATGGAAACTACATCATCTGCACTGTCAAAATAGGAGCCTTCCACAAATTCCCTAAGGCTCGTCAGGGCACCCTTTAATTCCTCCGGTTCTATCAGAGGTTTGTTCATATCCTCCTCTGTATCACCTTCCACCACTTCGATAAGTGACTTGAAATAATCCAGATATCGTCTGTAATTTTCAAGCAGCTCCGGTGTGCGTCTCTCAATTTCATCTATGTCCTTTTTAAGTCCGCACTGTTCAAGATATGCCGCCAGATTGGAAAGCTCCGCGGCACCTATTGCCCGTGCTGAACTCTTAAGTCCGTGGACATAGGTAGTATAGTTCTCATAATCCTCGTAGTGCCAGGAATCCTCAATGGATTTGGCATTGGACTCTATTGCAAGAGCAAAGTTGGTAGCAACGTCTTTTAATGCAGCAGGACCTCCACAATTTTTGCAACCCGCTTCGTAATCGATGCCATCAAGGTTGGCAACCATTCCGATCGCTTCAAGCTCATCTGCTCCAATTGCCTCAGCTTCCATAACAGCGTCAAAGCCTTCATCCTCAGGCCTTATTACCAACTCCGGAGGAAGCGCTTTCAATATGGCATCCTCAAGCTTAGCTGAATCTATCGGCTTTGGAAGATATCCTTCGAAGCCTTCCTTTAGGTACAACTCCCTTGCACCGCTTACTACATTGGCTGTAAGTGCATATATCGGCACGTCCTTGTTTAAGTTTTCATCAAGATCCTTCATGGCGTGTAGCGTCTCTACACCGTCCATCTTGGGCATTCTGTGATCCAGGAAAATTATGTTGTACTTATTTTCACATACCTTTTCAAGTGCCTCAAAGCCACTCTCTGCAATGTCCACCTTAATCTGTGTCTGCTTCAAAAGTCCCTGGACTACCGTCAGGTTGGCAATGGTGTCATCCACAACAAGTATACGTGCTTCCGGTGCGTGGAAGGCCTCATGGTAAGCCTCCTGTCCAAGCAGTGATTCTTCATAAGTAGCAGCGAAATCGCCCATAGGCGTTCTGCTTATAACTTTCTGTTTTATTGAAAATGAAAACTCACTGCCCTTTCCGTATTCACTACTGACAAGCAACCTTGAATCCATAAGCGCAAGGAGCTGCTTTACAATGTTCATTCCAAGCCCCGTGCCCTCTATAGTACGGTTCCTGTTTTCCTCTATGCGCTCAAAGGGAGCAAAGAGTTTATCCATATCCTCCTTGCGGATTCCGATTCCCGTATCCTTCACCCTGAATCTGAGGAGTATATTTTCATCATCAAGTTCCTTGTAATCGATGCTTATCGTAACGCTGCCTTCATTGGTATATTTGATGGCATTTGTAATGACATTCATAGCGCACTGCTTTATGCGGATTTCATCTCCCATGAGCATGCAGGGAATGTCAGTTGATATGTTGGTTTTCAGCTCCAGATTCTTGCCCTTCATACGCATGTAAGCCGTATTCACAAGATCATTTATCATCGAACTAAGGTCATACTCAACCGGAATTATCTCCGTTTTTCCTGCTTCTATTCTTGAAAAATCAAGAATATCATTTACAAGACCAAGAAGGAGCTTTCCTGAGCTGCTTACGTTGGAGGCATACTTTATTATCTCCGGATCCTTACTTTCCCTGAGTATCATTTCATTAAATCCGAGCATGGCATTTATAGGTGTTCTTATCTCATGCGACATACTCGAGAGGAAATTGTTCTTTGCCTCGTTTGCTAATTGCTGGGACCTGAGCTCATCCGCAAGTGATCTCTGTGCCTGTATCATTTTGATATAGTTCACCATGTTCTCAGCTGTTTGGGTAAAATTGGTATACATATACTCAATTTCATCATTGGTGTGAATATCCAGTTCGCGAAGCTGCTCCAGATTTTCATCCATTCCATTGGCACCCTTGTCGTAGAATGCCTGAACAGAATCAGCCAGCTTCATTATAGGTCTCGCTATTCTGTACTGCGCATACTGGTTTGCAATCACACTTAACGGAATGACCACTATCAGAATAAGCAGGATAAGCTTGGTATCGAAAATAAGCGTGTCATTGTTTAATTCAAGCCTTATATATCCCGGAGTCTTAGCTGCCTCAATCTTACTGACTTCCTGCTCCAGCACTATGATATTTGTCATAGTACTCCAGTCGATTTCATCAGTTATACTCCTGACTTCCTCATTGACGTCGGTATCAACCGAATTTTTAATAGTAGGTATCAGGGTGTTGGCATATATAGCCGCTGTCAGTCCAAGAGCTATTGCAAGCACAAAAATAATCTGTGCCACTATCTGGCTAAGTTTACTTTTCCTGATATCTGCCATTTTTCTTGTAAGCGAATCTATATCACTTCTGTAATATACTCCGCTGAAAAACAGAGCCTTAACACTGTCAGGCATTTTGGCATAAACGACGTAGATTATGACAACTGCCACAAAAGCTTCAGGCATCTCGTTCATGAAATAGAAAAAAGAGCGCGTGGGCATAAACTCTTTGAACCCGCGTCCTGCAAGAATTCCCAGGCATCCGCCCCATACACTCCCATATAAAAGCATGTAAAACAGCATGACCATAAGCGCTGTTCTTTTCTTTTTAAAAAACTCACTCATGGTGAAGTATTGAGTAGCAGCTGCTCCTACAATATATATACCGGTAACAAATGCAAGCTCTTTGTTTATTGACGTCTTAACCGCAAAAAGGACAAAGCATGACAAAATTGAGGGAATAACTCCCTCAAAAGCAGTAAGTACAATCAGGGGTGAAAACTTGAAAAGATAAACAGATACATACTGCCCTTTGGTCAGAGTATCCCCATTATCTATATGCAGGTTATTTTTGATTGTGATTGTTGTAGTAACTATAAACAATGCTATCAGAACAATAATTCTGATATAAAACTGTTTATCACGCTTACGGTTCATGTCTTTAACCTCTTTATCACAAGAGTGTATTGCCTGTTATTGTTTATACATCATTCCCATTCCTTTTCCGGCATTTTTTGCAGCACAAAGTGCGGTATCAGCTTTTCTGTACAGGTCATGGTATCCCCTACCCTGATCAGGATGTATTACATACCCTGCTGAAACAGTAAAAGTAATCCTGTCTTTATGGAAGCCTACCTTAAAGATATTATCGCAGAGCTCGGAAATCCTGCTTTCAAGATTACTCATCTCCACATTTTCAATAAAAATCAGGAACTCATCCTGATCGATATGGCAAACTATTCCATCTCTTCCGAATATTTCATCAAGCTTTGCCGATATACGCCTAAGGACCTCATCTCCCGCAAAGCTTCCGTATTTGTCATTGATTGTCCTGAAGTTATCAATATCCGCCATAATAAGCGCAGACTTACCATTCTGATGTCTGTAAAGTCTGTTTCTTATAAGCGGCACAGCTGTATGTCTGTTGTAAAGTCCTGTGAGAGAATCCCTCTCAGCCATCTGTCTCACAAGATCCTTGGATCTCTTGTACTCATCAATATCAAAGGACAGGAAATATGCAATAATATCCCCATCTTCCTCCAAAATCTGATAGATGGTGTGAGTCCATCTCGGTGCCATTTTTATATCAACGATCCGGTGGAATTCAAAATCATCAAAGGTTATTCCACTGTGATACGCAAGTATGAGTCTGTCTTTATTAAAAAATTCCAATGCAATGCTATGCTCGTCAGCTATGACAGATTTTTCAACGATTTCATCTATCATGGAACTGTAGGATTCCTTTTTGTGATAGGACTTATCAAGGATCTTGCGCTTGCTGCTAAGATGTACTCTCAGAAGCTCATCCCTGGACAGGTTGGCAACTATGAAGAAGGAATGCTTCTGGAACTGAGAGTATGAGTTGTATTCAAGAAGCGATACAAAGCCTCTTGCCGCAAGGGTCAGATACACAGGAGATTCCGACATAAATATTTCATCGTCCTCTATACCTGTGCGGTCCTCTTCCTCCTTTTCTTCCTCTTCCTTCTTAAGCTCAATTATGTTTTTCCCATAATCAAGCGCTGCATTATCCTCTGTCTCTGCCCTTTGTGCAGGAGAACCTTTTTCCTTGTCCTCATCAAGATAGTCGAGGCACTCTTCCTTGGTCATTGGTCTTCCAAAGAAGTATCCCTGAGCCTTCTCACAGCCCACGCGCTTAAGGAAATCCCAGGCTTCAAGCGTCTCAACACCTTCTGCAAGTGTCTGTATTCCAATCTCCTCAGCCATGTTTATAACGTTTTCCCAAATGGCTGTCTCTCTGGGATTAGAACCGAAATTCTGCAAAAACTTCATGTCGAATTTAAGTACGTCAAATTCATAATCCTTCAACAGATTAAGAGATGAATATCCTGCTCCGAAATCATCCATCCAAACCTGATATCCGCCACGTCTGAATTTATCGATAGTCCCCCTGAGGACATCCTGATTGTCGTCCATGGCACTCTCAGTAACCTCAATGTGAATGAGGCTTTTAGGAATGTTGGATATTTTAACCGCATCATTAACCACGCGGTACATGTCTCTCTGATGAAAATCTGTACGTGATAAATTTATTGAAACAGGGTGTGGCTTTAATCCCTGATCCATAAATTCCCTGATATCCTCGCACACCTGTCTGACCACAAAGGCATCAAGCTTGTAAATAAGATGTGCATCCTCTAAGATAGGTATGAAAACTCCGGGCATAAGAAATCCGTGAATAGGATCAACCCAACGCGCAAGCGCCTCGAATCCGCAGACTCTTCCTGTAATTACTCTTACAACAGGCTGATAATAAACCTGTATGTATCCTTTGAGAACTGCTTCGCTTATGTTATGAATAATGTAATGAGCAAGGTCAAGCTGATTTCCCAGTTCCTTGTCATAATATCTGAAATTATAGTCGTAGTTTTTCTTAATACTGTTGCAGGCAATCCTTGCCTTGTCACAGGCTATACTTATATCCATGTCGTCGGGCTCAAGCTCATATATTCCGGCTCTCAGTTCTATACCCGCATCCGGATTATAGCTGTGTACACGTCTCTCCAGATCATCAATTCTGGCTTCTATGCTGTTAAAGGATGACAGCGCAACGAAATGGTCATCGGAAAATCTGGCAACAATAAGCTCCGGGAATATCTTCTGAATATGTTTAGCCATATTCTGCAGAAACCTATCCCCAGCCTCAAATCCATATCTGGAATTGTAGTTTTTGAAATTCTGCACATCAAAATAGATGATGGCGAATTCTCTTTCACTCTTTTTCCTCTCATCCATCAACTTCTGTGCATCTTTTCTGAAAGAATACAGATTTGGCAAACCTGTCAGCTGGTCAATCTCTTCATTTCTTAGCATAATTTCCTCACAAGAAACTATATTGTTTCTATTAATTCACAGTTCTTACAGCAAAGTACTGATTATTCTTGTTTATGATCACAGGTGCTGTACTGAATACTTCATCACCTATATAGCATCTGTCCTTCTGTTCATCACATTCAAAGGTTCTTCCGTCAGGGTCATTTTTTATGACCTCCTCAAGAGCCTGACTTAAGGTCTCATCAGGCTGGCACAAATACATTTTCATTTACTCCTCCTGCTATTATTGGCAATTATAATCTAATGCTATTCTACAACGAAATATCCCCTAAAAAAGGGTTTTTATTGTTTTTTAAGGAACTGTTCAGAAATCAGTCTTAAAACTAAAAAGCTCCCGCAGAAAATAACTGCGGGAGTGTAAAACAAAACAATAATTTATGCAAATTTGAATACCTTCTTATTAAGGAACTTGCCTACAGCAGTAATTGTAGGGCCAAGAAGAAATACCATAAGGATTGTACAGATCTCAAGTCGTCCGCCAAAAAGGAGGCCGATCAAAACCACTGTTCCGTCAAAGGCAATGCGCACAAACTTAAACGGTACTTTCTTAAATACCAGATTGCTGAGTATATTTGGAATCGCATCGTAAGGGGCAACTCCCATATCTGCATTCATATAAAATGATGCTGCTACAACAAAGCAAAGAAGCGCAACTATAAACACAACTGCTCTGTAGGGCCACTGTTCAAAAACAAACCTTGGAATGGTCTTACTCCAAACCCATCTGCAGAAATCAGAAATGTATCCGATAAATACCATATTGGCAATTGTTCCGGGTCCTATCTGATGGCGATCAAATAATACGACAAATACAAAAAGTACCAGGTTCAGTAACACCTGCCAGGTTCCGAAAAGAATGCCGAGACGCCCTGAAATTGTAAGATTCATAAATGTGCAGGGATCAGTCCCAAGACTTACCTCGATAAGAAATGAAAGGAAGAATCCCATAAGAGCTACACCCAGAGCCATTATGATGAATTTCTTTTTAAAGCCTTCCTGATGAAAATATTTGTCAATCTTTTTCCCGATATTCATATATATAAAAACCTCCCGGAATAAATCATTCTTAGATCTGTTCAAAAACGCAACACACCTATTTTGATTTATTTCGAGAGGTTTGTAAAGACAAATTATTTAATTCTCTTCTTCAGTTTTTGTATCTGTATCAGCCTTATTCTCTTCTTCACTCTTCTCGAGCGTCTTATCTATCAGGTCCTCACAGGTTATGAGTCTGATATCATCAGCGGTAGGCTTCTCCATTCCTGCAATTCTTCTTGCCTGATTGGTTACGATTTCCTCGAAGAGGTTACGTATTTCACGGGCGTTGGCAAAGTTCTCAAGGCGGGTGAGTTTTCGCTGGTTTATCATCTCACGAATATGCTTCTTGGCATCCTCTTCAAGCTCATACTCGTATTTGTTCAGGTTCATGTTGAAGATTTCCTCAAGCTCATCCACGGAATAATCCGGGAATTCAACGTACTTGTTGAAACGGGACTTAAGTCCGGGATTGGAGTTTATGAACTTCTCCATAGGCTCTGTGTAGCCTGCAACAATGACAACCAGGTCGTCTCTGTGATCCTCCATCGCCTTAAGGATTGTGTCTATTGCTTCCTGACCGAAGGCATCATTTTCCTGAGAGAGCGCATACGCCTCATCTATGAAAAGTACACCGCCAAGTGCCTGATTTATCTTTTCCTGGGTCTTAAGAGCTGTCTGACCAACATAACCTGCCACAAGTCCCGAGCGGTCTACCTCAATAAGCTGTCCCTTTGAAAGGACACCAATCTGTTTGTAGATTCTTGAAATGATACGGGCAACGGTTGTCTTACCTGTTCCGGGATTACCTGTAAATACGAGATGAAGTGAAACCGGAACGGACTTCATTCCCTCGTCTTTTCTAAGCTTCTGAACCTTGGCAAAATCCGTAAGTTCCCTGACATCGTGCTTAATTGATGTAAGTCCGATAAGTGCGTTTAAATCATCCATGGGATCTGTCTCAGGTTCCTTTGGCTTTTCCTCCTGCTCAGGTACCTTCTCCCCAGTTGCTGTCTGAGTCGGCAGCGGAGCCTTAGGCTTATTGGCATTTTCGAAAAGAGCGCGGGCTTCATTTAAGGCTTCATCTGCACTTACACGACTCTGTTCATCATTTGAAAGCTGCTCTATTTTGTCAGGAACAGGTCCTGTTATATCCTTGCCTTCTTTTATTTTTTTGAAATCCTCGCTAACCTTTTTCTCTATTTCTTTTCCCTTGTCAGGATCATCAAAGACCGGAGGTTTACCATCTCCGCCTGATCCGGGGCCAAAAAAATCATTGTACATGTTACCTAAATAGTTGTCCGACATTATTAATGCTCCTTGATTTAGTCTTAATTATATAGATGCCTCAAGCAGTCTCCTGCCTGAGGCATTTAGGAAATTCATATTACTTGTACCAGTTTGATACATCACAACGGTTTGCTACACCATATCCTGTTGCATTTGAAGTATACTGCCATGCGAACTTACTTCCGCCATATCCGCAATATCCACGGTAATCAGCAACCCATACGGAGAAAGGAAGCTGAGACATATCAACTCTGTTATACAGCCAGCTTGTAGAACCGTAAACACCTGCGGGAACTCCACGAGCCTGAAGCTGTGCACAGGCAGCTCTTACAGCTGTTGTTCTGTCTCCCTTGCTTAAGTTGTCTGATCTTCCGTTACCGGTTCCACTGCTCTCAGTATCGATAAATACCGGCATTGCAATGTTCATTCCCGCAAGCTCATTAGCGATCCAGTTACCCTCTTCAGCACCCTCAGCTGCATTTACAGCTGTTGTAAAGAAGTATACCGAGAAAGGAATCCCATGCTGCTGACAGTTATATACATTACTTCTGAACTTGATGTCCTCCTGAAGTGTTCCATTAGTATATCCTCTGTAGCCCACTCGGATAATTACGCCATCGCAGCTATTCTTAAGCTGTTGCCAGTTGTTTACAGTATTATGGCTTGAAATATCCACCAGCTTACCCGTGTTATATGTAAGGGAAGAGATTCCGGATGAGCCGTTATTCTCTGAACCGTCAGGATTCTTGACCTTCACGGTACATTTTGCAGTAATGCCGTTTGAACCTCCCTTACAGTATATCTGGCAGGTTCCGTAACCCGTAATCGTTACCAGTCCTCTGTTATTTACTTCTGCAACACTATCATCAGTTGTGCCCCAAAGAAGCGGAATATCTGTATGTTTCTTAGGCTTTACTGTTGCTTCCAGCTGGAACGTCTTTCCAATCTTCTTAAAGTTCTTGCTTGTCTCATTAAGCTTAATGCTTTTTACCTTGACCGTTTTACCGACTGTCATGTGGATAACGTAAGGGACGCCATCCTTTTTATTGGTTACAGTGATATCACACTTGCCTGCTTTTAATGTGGTAACAATTCCCTTCGCAGAAACCTTCGCTACTTTTTTATTGGATGATCTGAATTTGAAATTCGACTTGTTCTTGTTTGTGTTGACTTCATCACCGTATCTCGTCACACCGATAACAAATTTCATGCCTGTCATTACACGTACGCTTTCGGACTGTACATCCTCAGGATTAGCCACTGTAGCACCTGTAGATGACGCTGTAGCTGATGCCGATGGAGCAGTGGACGATGATGCACTATTATCGACTTCATCGATTGAAATCTCTTTGGTGTAAACACCTGAATATTTCAGTGCAGCCGCATTTGCATGAAATGCAGGCATAGCCATAGCTATAGCAGCAGCGGAAAAAAGACCCGCGATTATACTTTTTTTGATTTTCATGGAAAATACCCCCGAACTAACAAAACTTCTACATCAAATTAAGTATAACATATGAGGTTTTGCTATGCCATATAATCAGGGTGAAAAAAAAATCGCGCAAGAATTCTGAGTTTCTTTTAAAGAACACAGAATTCTTGCGCAGTTTAAAAACACGTAGTCAAATCTTTCTTGCCTTAAGTTCAGGATGCTCAGCATAGAAAGCTTCCTTATCCCTATACATTTCAAGATCAGCATTTCTCATGGCTATACGTATATCATCGCCATTCCCCGAGTAATGTGAACCGATGGACATGGTAATTTCTGCGGGATATGAAGTCTTTTTTCGTAAGTGTTCTATTTTTTCATAGAAACTATCCTCTGAATCCTTCGTACAGATAACTGTAAACTCATCTCCACCTGCTCTGTAAATCTCATCTGCACCGAATACCGAAGAGATAATTGACGCTGCAGTCCAAAGCATCTGGTCTCCGGCCTCGTGACCGTATTTGTCATTAACATATTTTAATCCGTTCAGATCTATGAAAACCACGCCATAGGGTCTGTTTCGCAGCTCAGCATCCGAAACATAATTATCCACGCGAAGGTTCATCGCATTGCGGTTCATGACCCCGGTGAGCATATCGCGATTACTAAGCGCCTTCATCTGCTCCATAAGCGTGTTGTTTGCAAGCTCTGCAGCCAGGAAGAATGAAGTATGCTCCAGAAGCTCTTTTATTTCAATCGTTCTGCTTGTGTCAAAATTGATAACATAAAGATATCCGATAGTTATCTTGTTTTGCATAAGTGGTACAAAGCATATGCTTTTAACACCATTTTCCATAAGTGAATCAGCCCATCCGGGATTTCTCCCTGCAAGGCTCTTCATGTCGGATTCATCAGTTATAATAAGGCAGTTGCTCTGCTCAATAGTTTTTGCCCAGGTTTTGACAACATCAGGTGGAATCTTTTCTACTTCCTGCTCGCGTTTGGTTTCATCATCATATCTTGAAGTTCCGCCAATATATCTGAGTCCCTGTGTCAATTCATCGACACTTACAACGGATACGCGTTCTGCATCGCATTTTTCCAAAAGCTCATTGACCACCTCGCTCACAGCACTTTTAAAGTTGTCTGCGGTACGAAATACAGCGCAGCTCTTTATAACGGAAGTTGCTGTATTCATGGTAACATTGCCTAATCTGTCCGGATCCATTGAATCTGTAAGCTCATATAAAAAAATACAATAGCCTATATCTTCTCTGTCTGAAATCAGTGGAATATATAGCTGATCCATCCATTTATTTATTACTTTGGCTTCAATATATGTATGAATCTGCTTATGCTTTAGTGCAGCGGTTGCGACGAAATGCTCAAATTTCCTATCCATTGGAAACAGCTCAGTATATAGCATTCCATCATAATATATGGGAGGCAGGGAATTCCTGTAATTATCGTTAGCTGCAACAATACGCAGTTCCCCTATATCTCCATTTGGAAGCTTCTCCACCGACAATATACACGCTATTGAGTTAATCGAATTTACTACAGCTGAAAAGTCCATACACTTCACCAAATAAAAAGAAATCTAAAAAAGCATTCTTTCACAAATATCATAGTTATAGCTTTACTACTATTGTATATGATATATCGTGAAAAAATGCTTAAAAGAATATAAACTTTTTCTTGATAGATTTTGCTTATTATATTTGAGTTTACACTTACAGATTTTTAATGATCAGAGCCAGTCCTGATATTATGAGAAGAACAATGACAAGTTTCTTTACCAGCTTTTCATTTAGTACTGTTGCACTTTTCATTCCGGCAAAGACACCTGCAAGCATGAATGGAACAAGACAGACAACCAGTTTTAATGAATCAGGTGTGATTAGACCAATTGTTCCATACATTATTATTCGAAAGATATTTTCAACAATAAAAATCACGCTGAGATTTGCCTTGAACTCCTCGCTTGTATTGGTGACCCGGCTCACACATGCCGCCATAAGTACACCTACCCCAAAAAGTCCGCACATGAGTCCGCCCAGAAGCCCTACTATCATGAGAACTATCTTTGAGTCCTTCATGTGTATCCTGTCGTATTCCTTAAGCATCATCTCGGTTCCCACAAGTACCACGACCACACCGAATACTATCTTGATATTGCGCGCATCAACATTTTTTAATAAAAATGCCCCCGGAATACTTCCCAGAAGGACAAGAAGAATCATGGGCAGATATATTCTTGCATCAAGTTTCTTCCTGTTTTTCCACGTTAATATGCAGTTGGAAGGGAACCCCAGTACCAGCTCCACCGGGGAAATATTCACATTGTTTACCCCAAATCCGAGTATTGTTGTAAACACCAGAGTGTTGGCAAAGCCGCATAGACCCTTAATAAAAAATGCGGCAAAGGTAGCAATAATCCACGTTATCATAGATCAATTTCACTTTCATTTTAGTTTCTTTCTTAAGCGCAACGGGTCTATGATAGAACATTTTATGCAAAAAGAAAAGCGCCGCGAAATATAAATTTCGCGACGCCCTTTTTCTAATACCAGATTCACAAGGAAGTTCAACCTCACTGTGTTCGGTTGAACGGTCTCGCTAACTAGACTCGTAAATACCTCGTCAAGTTATCGAGATCAAAACTTTCCAGCCTTTGCAGCTTCCTCGATGGAAACGGCTGTAGAAACAGTCATACCAACCATCGGGTTGTTACCAGCGCCGATAAGACCCATCATCTCAACATGTGCAGGAACTGATGAAGAACCAGCAAACTGAGCATCTGAGTGCATACGTCCCATTGTATCTGTCATACCATAGGAAGCTGGGCCAGCTGCCATGTTATCTGGGTGAAG
>JAEEGL011151623.1_pt1 | contig 36044 bp, 37 predicted proteins | sample 9134231 | NCBI WGS metagenome assembly JAEEGL01 (sample SAMN16246548, study PRJNA631951) | gut metagenome | biome: gut microbiome; feature: rumen; material: fiber-attached | host: Bos | place: Iran: Karaj | collected 2018-10
ACCACCTTTCTATAATATCCGGATTATTTTAAACCATCGGAAGCGGTTTGTCAATCACGGTTTTTTGCATTATTGCGCTTCGATCTGAGCAATGCCCGAAGCGATCTTTTCCGTCACGCCGCCAAGCACGTATTTCCTTGCCTGCCGTATAGCGGAGAGGAAGGCTTTGGAGTCCGAGGAGCCATGCGCTTTTATTATGCCGCCGTTGATGCCCAGAAGCGGCGCGCCGCCGTATTCCTTATAGTCCATTATCTTTTTGACGGACTTAAACGCCGGCTTGGCTATCGCGGCGCCTATCTTTGTTATGAACGACGAGGTCAGCTCGCGCTTCATGATCTTGAACAGAGCGGAGGAGAAGCCCTCGGCTTCCTTCAAAATAATATTTCCGGTGAAGCCGTCGGTGACGACCACGTCGAAATCGCCCGAGAATATGTCCCTGCCTTCGCAGTTGCCCTTGAAATTCACGTTGGTCTCCTTCAGCAGCACGTGCGCCGCCTTTGCAAGTTCGCTGCCCTTGGATTCCTCGGCGCCGTTATTCACAAGGCCTACACGGGGAGATTCCACACCCATAACGCCCTGCATGTAAGCCGAGCCCATTATGGCGAACTGCTGAAGGTATTCGGGCTTGCAGTCGGCGTTGGCGCCGCAGTCTATGAGCAGGAAGGGCGCGTCGGCTGTGGGGATGACGGGGGCAAGCGCGGGACGCTTGACGCCCGGTATGCGCCGGACTATCAGAGTGGCTCCAGTGAGCACGGCCCCGGTGCTTCCGCCGGAAATAAAGCAGTCGGCCTTTTTCTCGGCCATTATGTTGAGCGCAACGACAAGCGACGAATCCTTCTTCTGCTTGATGGCGACGGTCGGCTGTTCCTCGCAGGTGATAACGGAATCGGCGTTGACGATCTCGATCCTGTCGGAATCGGCAATACCGGATCTTTCAAGCTCGGCCCTGATCTCTGCCTCGCGTCCTGTCAGTATGAATTCCATATCGTTCCATTCGTTCAGCGCAAGCGCTGTGCCTTCTATAACAGCGCGGGGGGCGTTGTCCCCGCCGTAAGCGTCAATAACTATCTTCATATAATCCCCCAAATCGAAACTACGGTGTATTATACAGCCTTTTTCCCGAAATTACAATCAAATATATTCAAAAAATCGGTTGACATCGGTACGTTTCGGTGTATAATTATGCAGGTGTAAAGCTTAAGAGCTTTACACTCCCGCAAAAAAGACCGCCAAGGGTGCATCTTTTATGAATGATAAAGCCGAATTGTCCCTGCTGCTCGATTATTACGGCAGCTTCCTCACAGAAAGGCAGCGCGAGCTTATGCGCATGAGCGCGGATGAGGATATGTCTCTCAGCGAGATCGCGGAGCAGGTCGGAATATCGCGCCAGGCGGTAAGGGATTCGCTCTCCAAGGCGTCGGATCAGCTGCATTCTATGGAAAACGAGCTTGGGCTCGCGCTTCACGATACAAGGCTTCGGCATATCTGCGGCGTTCTTAACAGCGCAAAGGAGCGCGTTTCCGATCCCGAAGCGCTTGCGCTCATGGATGAAGCGCTTGCCGGGATCGATTCGCTCATACGATAGGCATAATTCGATCGGAGGCTCAATATGGCATTTGAAGGTCTTGCTTCAAAGCTTCAAAATATCTTTAAAAAGCTCGGCAACAAGGGCAAGCTCACCGAGAAGGAGGTCAAGGAAGCCCTCCGCGAGGTAAGGCTCGCTCTGCTCGAGGCCGACGTCAACTACACCGTCGTAAAGAAGTTCGTCAATCAGGTGACCGAACGCGCGGTCGGGTCCGAGGTGCTTGAAAGCCTTACTCCCGCACAGCAGGTCATCAAGATCGTTAACGAGGAGCTTACAAAGCTGATGGGCGGTTCCGCGGTGAAGCTGGATTACGGCTCCCGCAAGCCCTCGGTGTTTCTGCTCTGCGGTCTTCAGGGCGCGGGCAAAACGACTATGGCAGGCAAGCTTGCCGCCTACCTCAAGAAGCATCAGTCCAAGGATTCGCTGCTTGTTGCGTGCGACATCTACCGTCCGGCCGCCATTAAGCAGCTGCAGATCGTTGGCGAAAAGGCCGGCGTAAAGGTCTTTGAAAGGGGCCAGAGCGATCCCGTTGAGACCGCCAAGCTCGGCATCGAATTCGCCGAGAAGAATTTCCTCGACGTAGTCATAATCGATACAGCGGGCCGCCTGCATATCGACGAAGCCATGATGGACGAGATCGCCGCCGTCAAGGATGCGACCGATCCTTCTGAGGTGCTTCTTGTAGTCGACGCCATGACCGGACAGGACGCCGTAAACGTTGCGAAGTCCTTCCATGAAAAGCTCGGCCTGACAGGCGTGATACTCACCAAGCTCGACGGCGATACAAGAGGCGGCGCGGCGCTTTCCGTCAGGGAAGTCACAGGCCAGCCCATCAAGTTCTCCGGCACGGGCGAAAAGCTGACCGACCTTGAAGTCTTCCATCCCGACCGCATGGCCTCGAGGATCCTGGGCATGGGCGATATGCTTTCCCTTATAGAGAAGGCGGAGCAGGCCTTTGACGAAAAGAAGGCGATGGAGCTCACCAACAAGATCCGCAAGGACGAGTTCACGCTTGACGATTTCCTTGATCAGTTCGAGCAGGTCAAGAACATGGGCTCTCTTGAAGAGCTTGTGGGAATGATCCCCGGACTCAACGCCGACAAGTTAAAGGGCGCCCAGGTCGATACCAAGGCCGTTTCGCACATGGAAGCGATAATCAAGTCCATGACTCCCGCGGAAAGGGCCAAGCCCGATCTGCTCAACGCGTCGCGCAAACGCCGCGTGGCAAGGGGCAGCGGCACCACGGTGCAGGAGGTCAACCGCCTGCTCAACCAGTTCGAACAGACCCGCCAGATGATGAAGCGATTCACCGGCGGAAAATTCAGAAAAAAGAAGGGCAATAAAAAAGGCTTCTTCGGATTCTGATCCACTCGGTCATAAACGGTATTCCCGTTTGGATATAACAAAAAACAGATATACATTTTCAGGAGGTTACTCACTATGTTAAAGATCAGGCTTCGCCGTATGGGCGCTAAGAAGGCTCCCTTCTACCGTATCGTTGTCGCGGATTCCCGCGCTCCCAGGGGTGGCGCTTTTGTTGAGGAGATCGGCTATTACAATCCCATCAAAGAGCCCGTCGAGCTCAAGGTAGACGTTGAAAAGGCCAAGAATTGGATGAAGAACGGCGCTCAGCCCACCGATACCGTCCGCGCTCTTCTCAAGAAGTCCGGCGCTATCGACTGATAGGTCGCTAAGATGGAAGAAAAGGTCATCAATACCGACGGCATGATAGAGCTTGTGGATTATATTGCCAGGAATCTCGTTGACAGCCCCGAAGAGGTGAAGGTCACCAGGAAGGACTGCGAGGACGGCAGTGTGATAATCGAGCTTACCGTCGCTAAGGACGACATGGGCAAGGTCATAGGCAAACAGGGCCGTATCGCCAAAGCGATAAGGACCGTTGTACGTGCCGCGTCCGTCAAGTCCGAAACCAAGTACATCGTTGAGATCATCTGATAAAAAATGGATCACTTTCGTATTGCACAGGTATTGAAGCCCCACGGCATAAAGGGCGAGGTCAAGGTCTATCCTCTGACCGACGATATTTCGCGCTTCAAACGCTTAAAAGAAGCCTATATCGAGCGCGGCGGGCAATACGAGCCGGTGAACGTCGACGGCGCAAAGAACGTTTCCGACGCCGTCGTGATCCATATCGAGGGTATCGATACTCCCGATGAGGCAGAAAAGCTTCGCGGCCTTTATATCTGCGTCGACCGCGAGCATGCGGTAAAGCTTCCCAAGGGCACATATTTCGTGGCCGATCTGATCGGATGCGAAGTGTTCTCCACGGATGGAGAGCCTTTGGGCAGGCTGACCGACGTGCTTGAGACCAACGCCAACGACGTTTACGTCATAGAGGGGAGGAGGCATCTTATGGTGCCCGCTTTAAAAAAGCTGCTCAGTGAAGTGAACGTTGAATCCAAGCGCATCGTGCTCGACGCCGAGGTGCTTTCGGAGGTGGGTCTCTTTGAGGATTGACGTTCTTACTCTGTTTCCCGAAATGTTCGGAGGCGTGTTCCACACAAGCATGCTCGGCCGCGCGGAAGCAAAGGGGATACTCGAATTCCATACCCACGATATAAGGGAGTATTCGGCAAACAAGCATCACAATACCGACGATTATGCCTTTGGCGGCGGCGCCGGAATGGTGATGATGGCACAGCCGGTTTTCGACTGCATGGAAGCCGTGCTGGGCGGCGGCAAGGCAAGGCGCATACTCATGACGCCCCGCGGCAGGACGCTCACTCCCGAGCTTGCAAGGGAGCTTGCGGGCGAGGAACGCATCGTCATACTCGCAGGGCATTACGAAGGCCTTGACGAGCGCATACAGGAGCTCATCGACGATGAGATCTCGATAGGCGATTACGTGCTCACCGGGGGCGAGCTGCCCGCAATGGTGCTTGTGGACTGCCTGTCAAGGTTTATTCCCGGGGTGCTCGGCTGCAGTGAATCCGCCGAGGATGAGAGCTTCTCGAACGACGGCCTGCTGGAATACCCGCAGTATACCCGCCCCGCCGATTTCAGGGGCAGGCTCGTGCCGGAGGTGCTTTTGAACGGCAACCATGCCGAGATAAACAAGTGGCGCAGGCAGCAGTCGCTTTTGAAAACGCTTAGGATGCGTCCCGAACTGCTTGAAAAAGCAGAGCTCACAAAGGACGATATTAAGTTTTTGGAGCAGCAGGGATACTCAAAACGATAAAATATACTTGGAAAAATCAAATTTACCTGTTGAAATAAGCAGGTCAAAGTGGTATACTTAATAAGTTAATGCGATGGTCCTCTGGCCGCAAGTCGGTTTAAGAACATCTGTAAAGAAAGGGTCAATACTATGGCAAACATCATTCAGGAACTCGAAAAAGAGCAGCTCCGCACAGATCTCCCCAAGCTCGAGATCGGCGACACCGTCCGCGTTTACGTTAAGGTTATTGAAGGCACCCGCGAGCGTCTTCAGAACTTTGAGGGCATCGTTATCAAGATGCAGGGCGGCGGCATCCGCAAGACCTTCACCGTTCGTCGTATGAGCTACGGCATCGGCGTCGAGCGTACCTTCCCTTACCACAGCCCCGCTATCGGCCGTATAGAGGTCGTCCGTCACGGCGTCGTCCGTCGCGCGAAGCTCTATTACATTCGTGATCGCGTGGGTAAGGCTGCCAAGATCAAGGAGCGCATCGTTACCAAGTAATCCCGAAGACAATGCCCCGATGCCCTTTGGCGTCGGGGTGTTTTATTACATGGAGGTGATCGGAGTGCAGACCATAAACTGGTATCCCGGGCATATGACCAAGGCCAAGCGAAGCCTTGAAGAGGATCTGAAGCTCATTGACGTCGTTGTGGAGATCGTCGACGCGAGGGCTCCTTTGGCATGCAGGAATCCCGATTTCGAATCGCTTTTCAAAAACAAGATTCGCGTGATGCTACTGAACAAAAGCGACCTTTCTTCGCCAAAGGCGAACAAGGAATGGATCGCCTATTTCTCCAAGCAGGGCATTTCGGCGATGGAATACGTTTCGATAGGCGCCAACGCGCGCAAAAACGCGATTTCGTTCATTGAAAAGGCGGGGGAGCCCGTGCTGAAAAAGTACCGCGACAAGGGCATTTCGAAAACGCTTCGAGCCATGGTCGTGGGAATTCCCAACGTGGGCAAGTCCACCTTTATAAACAAGCTTGCGGGAGTCGCACGGGCAAAGACCGGAGACAAGCCGGGAGTGACCCGAGGCAAGCAGTGGGTGCGCATAAGCCAATACCTTGAGCTGATGGACACTCCCGGTCTGCTTTGGGGCAAGCTTGACGATCAGGAGCTTGCAAAGCATATCGCCTTCATAGGCTCAATAAGGGACGACGTAATGAACGTTGAAGAGATTGCCGGCTTGCTGCTCATCGATCTCGATAAGATCTGCCGTGAAGATCTGATAAAACGTTATGCCAAGCTTTCGGAAGTTGAGGATCGGGAATCGATCGAGCCGATGCTCGAGGGTGTGTGCAGGAGCCGGGGCTTCATACTTTCCGGCGGAGTGTATGATACCGAAAGGGCCGCGAGGATCGTGCTTGACGAATTCCGCGCAGGGCGTATCGTTAAGACTGCGCTCGAGCTTCCGCCGTCGGAGGAGCCCGATGCCTAAGATCGACGAAGCCGAAAGGCTGTATAAGCTTACCGAATACGAGCGCCCGCTGTGGCAAAAAGGGCTTGCGGTATGCGGTATGGACGAGGTGGGAAGAGGCCCGCTTGCAGGTCCGGTAGTGACCTGCTGTCTCATAATGCCTTCCGAGCCGCTTATCGAGGGCGTTAACGATTCCAAAAAGCTGTCCGAAAAGAAACGCGAAAAGCTTTACGAAGAGATCGAAAACGCGGCGCTTGCGATGGGTTTCGGAGTGTGCGGCGAAGATGTGATCGATGAGATAAACATACTTAATGCAACGAAAAGAGCTTTTATCGCGGCATATAAAGATATGGGCGTGCAGGCGGATCACGCGCTGATAGACGCGGTCAAGGGGCTTGATCTTCCCTGCGAACAGCTTCCGCTTATTCACGGCGACGCGCTTTCGTATTCCATCGCCTGTGCGTCTATAATGGCCAAGGTCAAGCGAGACAGGTTCATGATACGGATGGACGAGCTCTATCCCGGCTACGGCTTCGCAAAAAACAAGGGTTACGGCACGGCGGAGCATATCGCGGCACTGAAGGAAAAAGGCCCCTGCCCGATACACAGACGCAGCTTCATCAAAAACTTTATTTCGGATTGAAAATGAAAACAGACAATCGCACAGATAAACGAAAAACGGGCGATAAGGGCGAGCGCAGGGCGGCGCGCTATCTCATGCTGCGCGGATACCGTATAATCGAGCGCAATTATACCTTCGGGCATAAGGAGGTCGACCTGATAGCCAGACGCGGTCGTACGCTTGCCTTCGTTGAAGTCAAGACGAGAAAGGATGACAGCATACTTTCGGGAAGATACTCCGTGACTTCGGCTAAACGGCATAATATCATCTCCGCAGCCAAGGCATACTGCATGAATCACGACGCCTCCGGCATGAATATCCGCTTCGATATTGCCGAGGTGAGCACGAAAGGCTCCGTAAATTATATCAAAAACGCCTATTCCGAAGGCTGAAAACCGTATAAAATACACAAATTTCCCCGAACATTGTCTGTTTGGGGAAATTTCTTCTTTATAAATGCAAAACAATGTGCTATAATAATAAATACTTTTATCGGGGAGTTATACAAATGAGACTCAAAAAAAGTATTCTGACAGCTGCCGCGGTTCTGCTTTGCATGCTTTTCGTATGCGGCGTTTGCGCAGAGGCCGCTGTTGAATTGATCAACGGCAGCTTTGAAGCCGGCACTAAAGCCTGGCAGAAAAAAGCTTACGTCGAAGAAGGCGTCACTGTCGAGCTCGCCGGCGATCCCGAGCGCGGGAGCGTTGCGCATATCGCGGCGGAGACCGATAACGACGTGAGGCTGATACAGAACGTTTCCGTGCAGCCCAACACCGCGTACAAGCTTTCATGCTACGTGAAAACCGCGGGAGTTGAGGGCGGCGCGGGAGCATGCCTCGGCGTATACGGGATAGCCGTTTCATCGCAAGCCTGCACGGGGGATACCGATTGGCATTATATAGAGCTTGTCGGTAAGACTGCCGATAATCAGAAGGAGCTTGCCGTTTCGGTCGGTATCGGAAGCCACGGTGCGGTTTCAAAGGGCGAAGCCTGGTTCGATGACGTCAAGATCGAGCCCGCTGACAATGCCTCGGTAATGTTCGGCAAAAACACCGCTCCCGCCTCTCAGACGGGCAAGAAAACCGACAGGGAAGTCCCCACGGAATTCCCCACAAAGAGCATACTGACCGTGTGCGCTGTTGCCGCTGTATTCACTATCGCCCTGGCATTCTGGCATTTTTACTGCGGCAGGAAGCCCATGAACGTCGGCACGGTCAAGGGCGGCGATTGGCATTGGGTTTTACTGATACTGGCGCTTGCGCTGGTATTCAGGATAGTCATATCGCTGATCGTCTACTGCTATAACACTAACGGGAATATCGTTTACGGCCACAAGGTGGACGTTAACGACTTTATCTTCTGGGGCAACAGCGTTGCGCAGAACGGTATTTCCAAGTTTTATGAAGGCTGGTGCGATTATCCTCCCGGATACATGCTCATACTCGGCCTGATGTCGGGCATAAGAAGCATGCTCGGAATAAGCTCGCCTTACGCCAACGCGCTCTTCATTAAGATCCCGTGCATCATTGCGGATCTTGCGTGCGCTTACATCGTTTATCGCATATCCAGAAAGACCATGCGCAGGAGCGCGGCGCTTGCGCTCATGGCGCTGTGCGCTTTTACTCCGGTTTTCGCATACATTTCCTCCGGCTGGGGGCAGATCGACCAGGTGCTTGCGCTCACGCTCATCGTGCCGATACTCCTGCTTTACAGGCGCCATCCCATCTGGGCGGGTCTCATATATGGCTGCGGTATCCTTATGAAGCCCCAGGCGCTCATGTGCGGGCCCCTCTTTGCGGCGGCTTACCTCATCTACGTATTCAAGGGGCTAGAACCCTATGACGGTCCCGCAAGGAACAGGCGCTTCGGCAAGATGCTGGGCTTTAAGCAGGACTGCGCGGCGTTCCGCTTTATCGAAACGATCATAGCGGTGTTTGCCGCGGTAGGCGTCATTGCCGTTGTCGGGCTTATGTTCTCGGGCTATACCGATCCCGAAACGGGCGAAAAGGTCACCGGCATCATGTGGCTGATCGAGAAATACTATAAGACGGCCACATCCTATAATTACGCCACGGTCAACGCATATAACTACTGGGCGGCCATCGGAGCCAACTGGGCAAAGACAGACGTGCCTTATGCCGGCCTCACCTACGGCGAATGGGGCACCATAGGCATGGCGGTTTCGGTCATGCTCAGCCTTGGGATGTACGTCTACTCGGCGCTCAGGCACAAGAACTGCAAGGGCTCGCTGCCCCTTATAATGGCATTCATGCTTGCCGGCATATTCACTTTCGGGCACTTTATGCATGAGCGCTACGTTTTCCCCGCGCTTATGCTGCTGCTCGTTGCTTATATCCTCTATAACGACTGGAGGATACTCGTACTGTACGTACTATACTCGATCTCGATACTCGTCAACTGCATGGCGGCGTTCTATTACAGCGCGCTGCACCAGTACGGTCTGTATTGGGACAACGATCTTGTGTTCGCCGATTCGATCGTCAACATCGCGCTGTTCGCGCTGCTGGCGCTGACAACGCTCGATCTCGTGATAAGAAACAAGCCGTGGAAGAGCTATAACGGCTGATAATTCCAATATCTATCGAAAGGAAATTGCGCTGTGAAAAAGAGACTGTTTTCCATCATCGCCATATTGCTCATCGCGGTAATGGCCGTTCCGGTACTTGCGGACGGTGAGGCGCTGATATTCAATCCGGACTTTGAAAAATACAGCGGCGACGAAGCGCTGCCCGACGGATGGACTTTCCACTCTTACGAGGAGGAAGCCAACGAGGAGCTTGAAAACGTTACCGTTGTATGCGAACAGGATCCCCAAAGGGGAGGAGTGGTGCACATCACGTCTCTTCAGGACGACGACGCCGCGCTCTATCAGTCGATCTCCGTTGAGTCCTCCTCTCTTTACAAGCTCTCGTGCTGGATCAAGACCAAGGGCGTTGAGAACGGCAGGGGAGCCAATATCGCCCTTCGTGAGGTCGTGGCAAGATCCGAAGGCGTATTCGGCGATTCCGATTGGACGCTTGTCGAGCTCGTCGGCAAAACAGGCCCCGCGCAGGATACGCTCATAGTCTCGTGCAGGCTCGGCGGCTATGGCGAGGAAGCGCACGGTGAGGCTTGGTTCGATGATTTCCGCATAGAAAAGCTAGAAAGCACCGAAGCCGACGTTGTCCCGTTTTACAGAGGGGATACCTCAAGCGATGAAGCCGATGAAGAAAGCGATAATAAAAACAGCAGCATAATCCCCATCATAATCATTATCGGAGCCGTCATCGCGGCGGCGGTAATCGTAGCGCTTGCGGTAGGTTCAAAGAAGAGAAAGGCCGAGGAAGACAAAGAAGAGACCAAGGCCGATACAAAAAGGACTTCTGCAAAAAACGTCGTCAGCGATAAGGATCTTTTGCGCGGCAGTTCATTCTTCTCCGCCAAGGGAGAGCTTCCCGGCCCCACCGATACCAAGCTCCGCTTCACAAAGCTCGACTGGGTATTCAGCATTGCGCTCACTGTGGTATATGCGATCGTCGCACTGCTGCGTCTCGGCACGCTTGATTTCCCCACGAGCGCATGGTCGGGCAATGCGCATGAGGCTGTCACGATCAGATTCGACAGAAGGGTAAAGATCTCCGAAGTATGGCAGAATTCCGGCATATCCTACTGCGATTACACCCTCACTACCGATAATAACGAGCAGATAGCGTTCAAGCAGGATGACCGCAGCGAATACGGCCATATGTTCAGATGGGAAAAGCTCGATTCTTCTATGATCAACAAGACGACCGCCACTTCGGGCGTAACGCTGACAGTGAACGGCGGAGATACTTCCCGGGGCAGCGATCCCGATCTTGTGCTGAACGAGCTGGTATTCTTCGACGAGAACGGTGAAAAGATCCCCTGCACCGCATCGGGAGCAGCGGCTGCGCTCTTTGACGAGCAGGAGACCGTGCCCGAATATGCCAGCTTCTATAACGGCATGTACTTCGATGAGCTCTATCATGGCCGCACGGCGCTCGAGCACATCAACAACATGAAGGTCTATGAATGGACCCATCCGCCTCTCGGCAAGCTCATAATCGCCTTCGGCATCATGATATTCGGCATGAAGCCCTTCGGATGGAGGATAATGGGCACGCTGTTCGGCATAGCTATGGTGCCCATAATGTACTGCTTCGGCAAGAGGCTGCTCAAGCGTTCGCATCTGGCGCTGTTCTCTTCGCTGCTGTTCGCTTTTGACTTCATGCACTTCACACAGACGCGCATCGCCACAGTCGACGTATTCGGCGTGTTCTTCATAATGCTTATGACCTATTTCATGCTAAAGTTCATAAGCATGGATATCGGCGACAGCACCAAGGCGATGCTAAAGCCGCTCGCGCTCTCCGGCCTGTTCTTCGGCCTCGGATGCGCCAGCAAGTGGATCTGCATATACACAGGCGCGGCGTTGGCGCTCATGTTCTTCGCAAAGCTCATCGTGATGGGCGTAAAAAGCTATCGCCTCGGCAGGCGTTCCGAATACAAGTCAAAGGACCTTGTCGGTAAATACTGGCGCACGTTCGGGCTTCTCTGCTCTTGGTGCGTGATATTCTTTATCGTTGTTCCCGTTGTGATATATGCGGCGTCCTACTGCCGTTACTATACCGCGCAGTGGAAGCCCGACAAGCAGCTCAGCATCTATAATAAAGCTCCGGATCAGTACGATTCGGTCGATGACGTCAAGCTGGGCTTCGGCGAAGCGGTCGAGACCTACGTGAAGGGCGTCATCAAAAACCAGAACGATATGTTCAATTACCACAGCCAGCTCAAGTCCGATCACAGCGCGGCTTCGACCTGGTGGATGTGGCTGGGAGATATGCGTCCCGCCTGGTTCTACGTTGGCGGCTACGGCAGCCCCTCGGGAGGAGTCGGTACGATAAGCGCATTCGGCAATCCCGCGGTGTGGATACTGTGCAATATCGCCGCTGTGGTATGGATATTCCTTCTGATATTCCACAGGAAACGATTCCCCACGGAGGACTTCTTCCTTTATGCCGCGCTCGCTTCGTCGCTGCTGCCGTGGGTGCTCGTTCCCAGAAGCACCTATGCTTACCATTTCTTCGCATCGGTGCCCTTCATAGTGCTGCTTGCCGGAAGACTTCTCATGTATTGGGAGGATACCGCAGATCTTAAGAACAAGCTCAACGGCATCAAGACCAAGCCGTTTGTTCATAAGGTCAAATACATCTGGATGGCGGTCGTGCTCGTACTGTTCGTACTCTTCTACCCGGTGATCTCGGGCCTTGAGGTATCGCGCAATTACATCCACGCGCTTGAATGGATGCCCTTCCACAAGATCGAGATACAGGATACCAACGGCAAGGTGGAAAAAACGTACAGGATCGGCTGGCGATTCCTCGATTACGAGCCGAAACCTCTTGAACCTGAACAGCTGACCATCATAGTCAAGGAGTAAACCCGACCTATGGAAAAAAAGGAATTACAGGAGGAGATCAAAGCTCCGAAGAAGGGCAGATCCCTCATACAGCTTATAAAATTCGCGCTTGTCGGCGCAAGCAACACGATCGTCGACATGATCGTGAACACTATCGTCACGTTCCTGCTGAAGTTGGTTTTCAGCGGCGGATGGATAGTCTATGCCGCAAAGGCCATAGGCTATGCGTGCGGCATACTCAACAGCTACATCCTCAACAGCCGCTGGACTTTCCGTGAGGAGCGCAGGCAGGACACGAGGGAGAAGGTCAGCTTCGTTATCGTGAATATCGCAGTGCTGCTCATTTCCTTCGGGCTTATATACGTCTTCAACAACCTCCTGCATCTTGGAGACTGGTGGATGGGCCTTGGGCTTCCCGAATGGCTTACCAAGATAATCGGCGGAGAGCTCTTCTGCTCGCTGCTTGCAACGTGCATCTGCATCCCCGTCAACTTCATTCTGAACAAGCTCTTCGTTTTCAAGGCAAAGACAGAGGAGGAAAGGGCATAAAATGCTTGCAAAGCTCAACAGCTACGGTTTGACCGGCATAGAGGGCTGCCTCATAAACGTGGAGGTGGATATCTCCTCGGGTCTGCAGAGAGTGGATACCGTGGGGCTGCCCGACAACGCCGTCAAGGAATCGAAGGAGCGCGTGCGGTCGGCGATCTGCAACAGCGGATACGCCTATCCCGAGATGCGCGTCGTAGTGAACCTTGCCCCTGCCGATATAAAGAAGGAGGGCACGGTCTACGATCTTCCCATAGCATTGGGCATACTTTGCGCGCGTGGGATATTCCCCATACACGCGGCGGATGATTACATCATTATAGGCGAACTCGCGCTCGACGGCAGAGTGCGTCCGGTAACGGGCGTGCTGCCCATGGTCATAAACGCATATGAGCGCGGGTTCCGCAATTTCATGCTTCCTTACGAAAACGCCGAAGAGGCCTCGTATTTCGGGGATATGAACATATATCCCGTCAAAAACCTGAACGAGGCCTGCGGACATTTTCGCGGAACTCGCCTGATAGAGACCTTCCCTCAGCTGAAGTGGAAGGATATCAAGGTCAGGCATACGCATGATTTCTCAGAAATAAAGGGTCAGCAGCAGGCAAAGCGCGCCGCCGAGATAGCTGTTGCGGGCAATCACAACCTGCTTCTGATAGGAAGTCCCGGTTCGGGCAAAACGATGCTTGCAAGGTCGATCCCTTCGATACTGCCCGATCTTACCATGGAGGAATCGCTTGAGATAACGAGGATACACTCGATAGCAGGCGAACTGCGCGGGAAGAGCGGCATCATAACCGAGCATCCGTTCAGAGCTCCGCACCATTCGGCCTCGATACCCGCGCTCGTCGGCGGCGGCCCCAGAGCACTGCCGGGAGAGATAAGCCTTGCCCATTACGGCGTGCTGTTTCTTGACGAATTCCCGCTTTTCCCGACAGCGGTGCTTGAGGCTCTGCGCCAACCGCTTGAGGACGGCATAGTCACCATAACGAGAGCCTCGGCAAAGACGACCTATCCTGCGGAATTCATGCTCGTTGCCGCAATGAACCCTTGCCCATGCGGCAATTTCGGTTCCAAAACAAAGGAATGCCGCTGTACGCCTATGCAGATAGAGCGCTACCGCAACAGGATAAGCACCCCGCTCCTTGACAGGCTGGATCTGCATATCGAGATGATAGAAGTGGATTACGAAGACCTTATATCCAAGGAAAAGGCGGAAAGCTCCGAAGCCATTAGGGCGCGCGTCTGCGCCGCAAGGAAGCTGCAGCTTGAGCGCTACAAGGACGACGGAATACTGTATAACGCTCAGCTGACTTCACAACTGATGCGGAAATACTGCACGATGACCGCTGACGCCGAAGCGCTGCTGAAGACGGCTTATGAACGCTTCAAGCTTTCGGCAAGGGGCTATTCAAGGGTGATCAAGGTTGCCAGAACGATCGCAGACCTTGCGGGGAGCGAGACCATACAGAAACAGCATATACTTGAAGCGGTGCAGTACAGGGGCGTCGACGAGAAGTATTGGGGCACAAGATGAGAGAGTACGGTCAAAAGGAAAGGGCGTGGCTTTGGCTCGGAGATACCGTAGGGGCCAACGTCAGGCTTGCGGAAGAGCTCCTCTACAATAACGGAGGCATAATGGAGCTCTTCGATTCCGCAAGACGCGGAGCAAAGCTCATACTTCCCGAAAAGGCTCCCGCGGCGCTTTCGAAATCGCTGCGCAACAACTGCTCCGACAGCTTTATAGACATGCTTACAGAACGAATGGAGAAGGCGCATATCACCGCGGTCACAAGGGACAGCGAAGGATATCCCGAGCTCCTGCGCGAGATCTACGATCCGCCAACCGTGCTTTACGTAAAGGGCAAAACCGATCTTAACGTAAAGCTTCCCATAGCTGTGATAGGCTCAAGGAAATGCACGGCTTACGGCAAAGAGATGGCGGCTTATTTCGGCAGAAGGCTTGCCGAAAAGGGCGCGTGCGTGGTATCGGGCCTTGCGCTTGGATGCGACTCCATAGCCGCGGAAAACGCGGCAAACACCGCACCTAATGATATGCCCACAATCGCGGTGCTGGGAAGCGGAGTTGACGTCGTTTATCCCTATCAATGCGCGGCGCTTTATAACCTGATCTGCGAAAGAGGCGCGGTAATATCCGAATACAAACCCGGAACGCGTCCCGCAAGGGAGAATTTCCCGCAGAGGAACCGCTTGATAAGCGGGCTTTCAAAGGGCGTGCTCGTGATAGAAGCCGCCGCTAAGAGCGGCACAAGGATCACCGCCGAATTCGCGCTTGAGCAGGGCAGGGATGTGTTTGCAGTGCCGGGCAGAATTACCGATCTTATGAGCGTCGGCACCAACGGTCTCATTAAATCGGGCGAGGCCAAATCGGTATTCGACGTTGACGACATACTATATGAATACGGCGTGTTCGGGCCGGACGTCGAGAAACCAATAAAAGAAACGGATACTTCCTCGCTGACCTCAGAACAGAGGGAAATATTCAAAGCCCTGCTTGGCGGTGAAAAAACCGTTGACGAATTATGTATGATAACCGATTATTCCGTGTCTGACATAAATATGTACTTGACAGAAATGGAATTATCGGGAATAATAAAGCAATTGCCGAACGGAGAGTACGGCGTTTGAAGTGAACAACTGAAAGGATAACGAATAATAACATGACAGACACATTGGTTATTGTTGAGTCGCCTGCAAAGGCAAAGACCATAGCCAAATATCTTGGCTCCAAATATAAGGTCATAGCGTCGAACGGACACGTTAGAGATCTTCCCAAGAGCCAGCTTGGCGTTGACGTGAATAACGGCTTTGAGCCCAAATACATTACGCTTAGGGGCCGCGGAGAGGTTTTGGAAAAGATAAAGAAGGAAGCAAAGCAGGCCGATAAAGTCCTGCTTGCAACCGACCCCGATAGAGAGGGCGAAGCGATTTCATGGCATCTTGCCAATGCGCTGAATATCGATCCCACGGCAAACTGCCGCGTCGTTTTCAACGAGATAACCAAATCCGTGCTGCAGGCTTCCATCAAAAAGGCCAGGCCGATCGATGAAAAGCTCGTTGACGCCCAGCAGGCCAGGCGAGTGCTTGACCGCCTTGTGGGCTATAAGATCAGCCCTCTGCTTTGGTCCAAAGTCAGAAAGGGCCTTTCCGCCGGCCGTGTACAGTCCGTCGCTACGAGGATCATTTGTGACCGCGAGCAGGAGATAAACGATTTCGTACCCGTTGAGTATTGGACGATCACAGCATACCTTCATACTCCTCATGCGCGCAAGCCGCTGGAAGCCCGCTTCTATGGCTTCAAAGGGCAGAAGGCAGATATCAAGACCGAAGAGGAAGCCAAGCGTGTGCTTCAGCTCAGCGAAGGCCGTCCCTTCGTGCTCTCTGATATCAAGAAGGCCGAAAAGATTCGCCACGCGCCCGCTCCATTCACCACCAGCAGCATGCTGCAGGAGGCCTCACGGAAGTTGGGGCTCACCCCCAAGATGACGATGTCGCTCGCTCAGCAGCTATATGAGGGCGTTGAGATAGGCTCAAAGGGCAGCGTCGCCCTTATCACCTATATCCGTACCGATTCCGTAAGGGTCTCTGCAGAGGCGCAGGCAATGGCGCTTGATTACATCAAAGAAAATTACGGCGAAAGATACGTTCCCGCCAAGCCCAATATCTATAAAGGCCGCAGCAACGCTCAGGACGCGCACGAGGCGATCCGTCCCACCAATCTTTCCGTAGCTCCCGCAATGGTAAAGGATCATCTCAAATCCGGCCTCTATCGTCTCTACAAGCTGATCTACGAGCGCTTCCTTGCCAGCCAGATGACCAGCGCAGTGTTTGAAAATACCGTGCTCACGTTTAATGCGGATGAATGCACGTACAGATCAAACGGCATAAGGACGGTATTTGACGGTTACACCAAGCTCTATATCGAATCTTCGGACGACGAGGAGGAAAAGGAAAGCTCCGTGCCCGAGCTCGAGGTTGGCACCGCGCTCGAGGCCAAGGAGATAAAGCCCCTGCAGCATTTCACACAGCCTCCCGCAAGGTTCACCGAAGCCTCACTCGTCAAGACGCTTGAGGAAAAGGGCATAGGCCGTCCCAGCACGTATTCGCCCACGATATCCACCATAATCGACCGCGGCTACGTGTGCCGTGAAAAGAAGCAGCTCATTCCCACCGAACTCGGTTTTGTGGTGACTCAGCTGATGAAGGACAATTTCAGCGATATTGTCGACGTAAAATTCACTGCCGATATGGAAGAAAAGCTTGACGACGTCGAGGACGGCAAGAAGGAATGGCGCGAAGTAATAGGCAATTTCTACGGTCCCTTCGAGGAATCGGTCGACAAGGCGTTTCAAAACGTCGAACACGTCAAGATCCCCGATGAGGTTTCGGACGTCGTATGCGACAAGTGCGGAGCGATGATGGTCTATAAGATGGGCCGCTTCGGCAGGTTCCTTGCATGCCCCAACTATCCGACCTGCCGCAATACCAAGCGGATAGTCGAAAAGATCGGAGTGAAATGCCCCGCTTGCGGAGCGGATCTTATAAAGCTTCACACCAAGAAAGGGCGCGTATTCTACGGCTGCGAGCGCCATCCCGAATGCGATTTCGTTTCATGGCTCAAGCCCACGGGCGAGAACTGCCCCAAGTGCGGCAAATACATGGTGCAGAAGATAGGCAAAAACGGCAGCTATAAGCAGTGTTCCGACGTTGTCGGCTGCGGATTCGTTATGCGTCCCGCCGGAAAACAGAAATCGGAAGAAGAGGAATAATGAGTCAGATCCCCGTAAAGGTCATAGGCGCCGGCCTTGCCGGATGCGAAGCGGCTTGGCAGCTTGCAAGGAGGGGGATACCCGTTGAGCTCATTGACATGAAGCCCGGCAGGTTATCTCCCGCGCACAAGCTCGATACGTTCTGCGAGCTTGTGTGCTCCAATTCGCTCCGTTCCGACAGCGTGACGAATGCGGTCGGTCTGCTTAAAGCGGAGCTTCGCAGGCTCGGTTCGCTCGTTATGGAATGCGCCGACGCCGTGCGCGTTCCCGCGGGAGGCGCGCTTGCGGTCGACAGGCTGGGCTTTTCGGGACTTGTGACCGAAAGTATCAAAGCGGAGCCGCTCATATCCGTGACCGAGGAAGAGATAACGGAAATACCTTCCGCGCCGTGCATAATTGCCACAGGTCCTTTGACCGACGGCAAGCTGCTTGAAAGCATAGAGAATAAGACCGGAGCGACCCTGCATTTCCACGACGCCGCGGCGCCTGTCGTTACAAAGGAATCGCTTGACATGACAAAGGTCTTCTCATCGTCACGATATGACAGGGGCTCCGATTATCTGAACTGTCCCATGAACGCCGAGGAATATTTTCGCTTTGTTCGCGAGCTGATCACAGCGGAGACAGTTCCCTTACACGAATTCGAAACGCCCAAGGTGTTTGAGGGCTGTATGCCCGTCGAGGCTATGGCAAAAAGGGGAGAACAGACATTGGCCTTCGGTCCGCTCAAGCCGGTCGGCCTTGTGGATCCCAACACAGGAAGGATGCCATATGCTGTCGTACAGCTCAGGCAGGATAACAGGGAAGGCACTCTGTATAACATCGTCGGGTTCCAAACAAATCTGAAATTCTCTGAACAGAGGCGTGTTTTCGGCCTGATACCCGGGCTTGAGAACGCCGAATACGTAAGATTCGGAGTTATGCACCGCAACTCGTTCATGGATTCTCCCGGCAAGCTTACGCCGTGGTATGAGCTCAAGGCGGCTCCCGGACTGTTCTTTGCCGGTCAGCTCACAGGAGTTGAAGGCTATGTTGAAAGCGCGTCGTCGGGATTCACCGCAGGCATAAATATGGCAAGAAAACTTATGGGCTCAGGGCCCGTGGATTTTACCGACGAGACCGCGATAGGCTCGCTCGGGCATTACGTTTCCGAATACAACGGCTCCGATTTTCAGCCTATGAACGTTACTTTCGGGATCATGGCTTCTTTGAAGGAGCGCATCCGGAACAAGCGCGAACGCTATGAGAAGATAGCGGAAAGGGCATTGGAGCGTATCGACAATATGATTTCCGCAGGAGGAATATAATGGAAGAATTCAAGGGGACGACGATCGTCGCCGTCAAATCGGATAACGGCTGCGCCATCGCCGGCGACGGCCAGGTCACGCTTGGCGAGACCACGATTATGAAGCACACCGCAAGGAAGGTACGCAGACTGTATAACGACAAGGTCGTCGTAGGCTTTGCGGGCTCGGTTGCGGATGCCTTCACGCTGTGCGACAGATTTGAAACCAAGCTCGAGCAATTCGGCGGCGGTCTTTCAAGGGCGGCTGTGGCGCTTGCGCAGGATTGGCGAAGCGATAAGGTCATGCGTCAGCTTCAGGCGCTTCTTATCTGCGCCGACAAGGATGAGCTTCTCATAGTGTCCGGCACGGGCGAGGTGATCTGCCCGGATGACGGTATCGCGGCGATAGGCTCTGGCGGCATGTACGCTTTGGCCGCGGCAAGGGCATTGAAGCAGAATACCGATCTGCCCGCCGCGGAGATCGCAAGAAAGGCGATTTTGCTTGCCTCCGAGATCTGCGTCTACACCAACAGCAACGTGATAGTTGAGGAGGTGTGAGTATGTTGACTCCAAAGCAGATAGTAGATCAGCTCGACAGATACATAATAGGTCAGGACGAAGCCAAGCGCTCGGTTGCTATAGCGCTTCGAAACAGATACAGAAGGTCGCGCCTTCCCATTGAGATGCGCGAAGAGATCACCCCCAAGAACATCATAATGATGGGTCCCACCGGCGTCGGCAAAACCGAGATATCCAGAAGGCTCGCAAAGCTCGTCGAAGCACCGTTCGTCAAGGTCGAGGCTACCAAATTCACAGAGGTCGGTTACGTAGGACGCGACGTGGATTCCATGGTGAGGGATCTTGTGGAGGCCTCGATAAGGCTCTGTAAGCAAGCGGAGTACGAGCGCGTGCGTATGATGGCGGAAGCCGCAGCCGAACAGAGGCTTGTCGATATAATTTGCGACGACGGTAAGAAAACGAATAAGCAGAGCAGCGCGGCAAACCTTTTCGGCCTGCAGATGCTTTTGGCTCCAAAGGATGACAACGCTCAGGAGAAAGTCACCGAGGAGGAGAAGCTTTCGCGCAGACAGAAGCGTCAGGCAACTCTTGAAGCGCTGCGCAGGGGCGAGCTGGAAAACAACATCGTGACCGTTGAGGTGACCGAATCGAATCAAGGCAGCGACGCCATGATAGCGATGGGCATAGACCTGAATCTAAACGAGATGTTCGGCGGCATGATGCCCAAGAAGAAAAAGCAGAGGAAGGTGCCCGTATCCGAGGCAAGGCGAATCCTGATAGCCGAGGAATCGGATAAGCTCATCGACATGGACGAGGTCATTGACCGTGCGATAGAGCGCGCCGAGCAGGACGGGATAATATTCATCGATGAGATCGACAAGATCGCAGCAACGGGCAATATCGGCGGGGCGGACGTTTCACGCGAGGGTGTGCAGAGGGACATTCTGCCCATAGTCGAGGGCAGCACGGTAAACACCAAGTACGGTCCCGTCAAAACGGACTACATGCTGTTTATAGCCGCAGGAGCGTTCCACGTTTCAAAGGTCTCCGATCTTATCCCCGAGCTGCAGGGCCGTTTCCCGATAAGGGTCAAGCTCAACGCGCTCACCGTGGAGGATTACGAAAATATACTCACTCAGCCCGAAAACGCCGTTACAAAGCAGTATGAAGCGCTGCTTGAGACCGATAACGTACGGTTGAAATTCACCGATGAAGCCAAGCGTTCGATTGCCGAGGCGGCATTCTATGCCAACGAGACAAGCGAAAATATCGGCGCTCGCCGCCTGCACACCATCATAGAAAATCTTCTTGACGATATCTCATTCAACGCCACGGGCGAACACCCAATGACCGAAGTGACGATAGACAAGGCTTATGTCGAGTCGCATCTTAATATGTCCAAGACGGCACGGGATCTGAATAAATACATCGTCTGAGAAATAGTATCAAAACAAAAAGGAGTTTTCCGAAACGATGAAGAAGCTTTTCGCAGCCGCAATACTGTTGTGCCTTATGCTCAGCTTGACGCCGGGCTTGCTTTGCGGCTGCACAGAGGGCAGCCTGCCTGTCGAGACGAGCATTATAGAGGTCGCTCACGCCGATGAACAAGTCGTTTTGACGGCTCATGCCCCGGCTTCTTCCGAACCGGATCCCTCCGAGGCGGAAAGCACAGCATCATTCGAATCCGCCGTGCCGACGGCCGCTCCGACTTCAGCGCCGACGCCCGAACCCACACCAACCGAAACGCTTCCCGAGATAAATAAGGTATCCAGCACAAAGGGCTATGTGAACGGCAACAAGATATTTCTGAGGGAACAGCCCTCCACAAGCTCAAATAAGCTTGCAAAGCTGTTCAAGGGGCATCCGCTTACCATAATCGGCGAGGGCGAGGAATGGTACAAGGTCAAGGTGGATGGGCAAACGGGCTATATTGCAAAGCGCTTTGTGGAAAAGGGCGTTTACTCGACGCCGGCTCCCACAAGCACGCCCCGTCCGACGCCGAAGCCGACTCCGAAGCCCACGCCCAAGCCCACTCCAAAGCCAACTCCGAAGCCGACCCCGAAGCCGACCCCGAAGCCGACCAAAACTCCTAAGCCAACCCCAAAGCCGACGCCCAAGCCCACGGCCGCTCCGACTTCGTCATCGTATTACAGCATTTCCCCCGGCCAGTTCAGCGATGAGGACGTGATGCTGCTTGCAAAGTTCCTGTATGTCGAGGCAAGGTATAATTCCGTTACGGGTCAGCGAGCTGTGGCGAGCGTGATAGTGAACCGTGCGCTGAATGAAACACACCATTTCCCGAACACGATCGCCGGCGTGCTCTTTCAGAAGGGTCAGTTTGTGAGCGAATCCACTCTTGCGAACGTCGTTCCCAACGCAACCGTTATTGCTTCGGCAAGATACGTTCTGCAGGAGCACGGGCCAACGCTGCCAAAGAAGGTGCTGTTTTACAAGTATTGGAAGCTTGGCGAAACATGGTACAGTTATCTCGAATTCTATAAGCGAATTGACGATAACAATTTCTTTAAGGCGATCAGAAATTACTGATAAAGAGGCGGGGAAGATGTTTAACATAGTACTTGTCGAGCCCGAGATCCCGCAGAATACGGGCAATATTTCAAGAACTTGCGCGGTAACGGGGTGCAGACTGCACCTCGTTCGTCCGCTTGGGTTTTCTGTGGATGACCGTCAGCTCAAGCGAGCAGGGCTTGATTATTGGAAGGATCTGGAGTTATTCTATTACGACAGCTTCGAAGAAGTCGAGGCAAAGCATCCCGATTCACGATTCTTCCTTTATTCTACGCACGCAGTTAAAAGCTATGCGGAAGTATCTTATGAAGAAGGCGACTTCCTTGTATTCGGCAAGGAGACCGCAGGTCTGGGTGAAAGGATACTTTCGGCGCACAAGGACAGCATATTGAGGATACCCATGCGGCCCAACGAGAGATCGCTCAATCTTTCGAATTCGGTTGCGATAGTGGTTTACGAGGCTTTCAGGCAAATCGGCTTCAAAGGAATGGAATGATATGTATACACTGAGTATTATTAAAAGCTCAAAGATTATAGCTATAGCGCGCGGGATCTACGGCGAGGACCTTTTGGAAGCTTCGCTTGCACTGTATAACGGCGGAGTGAGGGCGTTTGAGGTCACTTTCGAGCAGGACAAAGCTCTCGTACGAACGACCGATGCAATCGCACAATTGTCCGAGAAGCTTCCGGATGACGCTGCTGTAGGCGCCGGAACGGTAATGGACTGCGAACAGGTGCAGATCGCGCATAACGCCGGAGCCGGATTCATAATTTCGCCCAATACAGATCCGGCCGTTATCGAAAGAACGAAGCGGCTTGGTATGGTTTCGATACCGGGAGCTATGACGCCAACAGAGATAGCCTATGCGTATTCCCGCGGCGCGGATATAGTAAAGGTTTTTCCCGCGGGGGTATTGGGCATAGAGTATTTCAAGGCCGTAAAAGCGCCTTTGAAGCATATCGCGCTTGCCGCAGTGGCGGGTATATCAACCTCCAATATTAAGGAGTTTTACGATGCGGGAGCGATTGCTTTCGGTATCAGCAGCAGTCTGTATCTTAAAGAAGCCATAATAAAAAAGGATTTCGCAAAGGTAACCGATTCCGCGCGGGCTTTTTACGATTCGCTCAAAGAATAAGAAACAAAACTCAATGAAGCATGGCGTTAATCCGTCATGCTTTTTTTGAATACAAAATTATTTTAAGTCAATAATAGCAATAAAAAGGGATAAGGAAAACTTCTGTTATGAATAAAAAGATCGGAAAAAGCTCGCTCGTGTTTCCGTCCAAACCGAAGATAGTTTCAACTGCGGCGTTCGTGGGACCGAAGGAGGGCGAAGGTCCATTCGGAGCTGTGTTCGACAGGATATGCACGGATGATACTCTGGGCCTCGACAGCTTTGAGCAGGCAGAAAGCCTCATGCTGGAGAGCGCCGTAAGGCTGGCGCTTGATAAGATAGGAAAAACGCCTTCGGACCTCGATCTTTTTCTCGGAGGCGATCTGCTGAGCCAGATAATCGCAGCGGGATTTGCAGCTAGAGAGCTCGGATCGCCGTTTCTCGGTATGTACGGGGCTTGTTCGACAATGGCCGAAAGCCTTCTTATCGCCGCTATGCTGACGGATGGAGGCTTTGCGAAGCTGTCGGTCTGCGGGGCAAGCAGTCATTTTTCATCATCGGAGCGTGAATTTCGTTATCCGCTCGAGATGGGCACTCAATCGCCGCCGACCGCTCAGCGTACCGTGACCGGCGCGGGAGCCGCTGCGGTTGCGGCCCCGGATCGGCGCATCGAAGGAGCCGTTTTCGATAACGTCGTGATCACGGGAGGTACTATAGGACGAGTTTGTGATTACGGCATCACCGACGCGAGCAATATGGGTGCGGCAATGGCGCCCGCGGCCGCCTCGACCATTTGTGCTCATCTTGCCGATAACGGGCTCGAGCCTGATTATTACGACCGGATCATCACGGGAGATCTGGGAAGCTTCGGCAGCGATATGCTCTGCGAGTTATGCGGATCAAAAGGTTTCGATATTCGCGGCGTGCATTCCGATTGCGGAAAGCTTATCTATTCAAGTTCGCAAAAGGTCGTTTGCGGCGGAAGCGGATGCGGATGCTGTGCGAGCATGCTTAGCTCTGTGATTATTCCCGAGATTTCGCGCGGCAGCTGGAAGAGGGTGTTTTTTGCGGCCACAGGAGCGCTTCTGAGCCCTATCTCGAGTCTGCAGGGGGAAAGCATACCATCGATAGCGCATGCCGTTGTGATCGAAAGGAGCGAAGCATGAGCAGTATGCTTGATTATTTAATGGCGTTTCTGATAGGCGGAACGCTTTGCCTGATAGGCCAGCTTCTTATCAGCTTGACCCGGCTCACTCCGGCAAGGATACTCGTAGTTTACGTGACGGCCGGCGTGATATTGACCGCGTCAGGCGTTTATGAACCGATCGTAAAATTAGGCGGAGCGGGTGCGACGGTGCCCCTGACGGGCTTTGGATATCTGCTTGCTAACGGTGCAATGGAAGGAGCAAAGGAAGCGGGGCTTATAGGAGCGCTGTCGGGAGGAATAAAAGCAGCCGCCGCGGGTATCGCGGCAGCTGTGCTGTTTGGGTTTTGTGCGGCCCTGGTATTCAGACCGAAGACCAAATTATGAGTTGTTTTCCTCGCCGGGCGGATCGATCTTGTATGCGGGATCAAGATAATCCACTGCGGGATTGAACCCCGGCCATACGGCGATGCGCTTGGGATGCATCCTGTAAGTCGAGGTGGCAACTTTAACGGGAGCGCCCACGGGCTTGTCGTTCTTGTAATACTGCTTATAGGACTGATACTTATAGCCGGTCTTGGCGTTGTTGTAGATATACCAATAATTCGGCTGAAGAGTCCTGTCGGTCTTGTATTCCATTTCGGTGGGAGGGATCTCCTCAAGGAGCTCGGCATAGAACTCTATCTTGTCGAAGCTCGAGGGGAAGGGCGTTCCCCAGATCTCACAGCAAACCTTCTGCTTCTTTTGATCTACCCACATGAACACATAGATAAGATCCTTGGTGTTGTTTGCGAACTTGAAATCGGGACCGTTTGAATCTATGGTCGCATCCTGACCCCAGGGAACGTAGCCGACGTGAGAGGAGTGGTTGATACGGTAAACGATCTCCAGATCGGCCTTAATGACGGCGTTATAAAGCGTGGACGATACGTGGCACACTCCGCCGCCGGGAGAGTCGACGCTCCTTGCACCGCTGTCGACAAAGCCGGGAGCGGGCAGCCAGCCCTTATCGGCAGTACGCTTGCCGAGCTTTTTGTTTATCGAGAACACGTAGCCGTTCCAGGATTTCGGTTCGATCACGGTGCCGTTTACTATTCCGCAGGCCTTTATGATGTTCGCAACGCGGTTCGGAGCATCATAGGGACTGTGGCTGTAGCTGCTCTTATAGACGGAACGGCGCACGATCCTGCCCTGGAGCATATCCTTGGTGACGTCGGGCTCGATCACTTCACCGTCGATCTTGACCGTTCCGTAATCAAGCTCCTGTGCGCGCCTTACGATCTCGGCAACGGCTTCGTCGGTCTTGGCTCGGTATCCGTTTTTGCCGTCAACGTATGTAAAGCGGTCGCCGCCGTCGGTCACGCTGTTGGGATTGGGTTGGAAGGAGGCGTTGACCGGATCGACGTTAAGGGAATCGCCCGCTTCCTTGACGATGGAGGCTATCCTGTTGATATCCGCGGAAACCTTGCAGTCTATCTCGTAATTCTTGCCGTTCTTCTTAAGATCGTCTATCTGCTGACGAAGGGCTTCGAACTCGCCGTCGTTGGCAAGCAGGATCGCCTCTTGAAGTATCTCGTCGGTATTATAGGATACGTAGAAAAAATCCTTGCCGAAATCGATGGATCTATTGTCTCCGTATTCCACTTTGAAGCCGATGTCTCCGACGAGTTCTTTCTCGACGGGCTCAAGCGCCTTTTTTGCTTCGTTATAGGTCATTCCGCCGATGGGGATATCATTTACCATGATGCCCTCCCGGAATGTGCCGTCGGAAAGCAGGGCCCGGCGCTTCGCCTCGACTTCGGTATTTATATTGTTTACGTAATTATCCATGCCGTCAGCCAGGGTGCTGTTAACAAACTTGACAGCCATAAAAACAGCGGCGGCGCACAGCAGGGCGGTGATTCCGTATTTGATGATTCTCTTCATATCTCACCTCGAACTATACCATATGTAGATATTATAGCACAAAAATGAGCAAATGCGTACATGGTATTGAGTTTTTTTATAAATTTCAAAAATATTTTATCAGCACCCGTGCAGCGCCGCGCCTATCGCGGTTGCAAATGCCGCGTGGGGAGGAAGTATGAACTTGTTGGGATAGAGCGCGGAGAAGGCCTTGCGGGTCGAGTCGATCTGCTTAAGATCGGTCAGCGAGCCTATGAGGATAATCGGCCCGTCGGGGATGGCGGTCGCCCGCGCCGCAAATACGCCGAGCGTGAATATCGTCTGCAAAACCATGTTCACAAGACCGAGCGCAATATCGTTTTCGGTCGTCAGACTGTTGAGATTGGCGAAGTTAGCCGCGGTTATCTCGGAATTAAGAGTGGATATGTTCTGCTTTGAGATCGCGCCGATGGTAAGGTCGACGTTTTTTAGACTGCCCGAATCGGCAAGTCTGCAAAGAGAGTCGAATCCGTCCGCGCTCGTGAGCCTGCAGCCAAGCCCAAGAAGCGTGCCGCCGCCAACGCCGCTGCCGCCTATATGCGTGTAGCCGTTATTATCCGCCTGCACGAAGGCTGTGCCGGTGCCCATGCTTATCACGATCGCCTGCTCAAGACCGGAAAGCCAAAGACCGCCTTTACCTATTGCGGAGAATTCCTCCACACGATGAGTGGGTATGCCGTAAATATCACCGTTGAGATATGAGCTGCCGACGCCCGTTATATAAATTCGTTCAACGTCCGACAGAGGCAGACGGTTTGTATCCATGAAATTGCCGAGCGCTCCGTAAAGGGAGGTGAGCTGATCGTATGCCTTGACCATCATTGTGGAAATGAGCGTGCGGTCAGCGCGCATACCGACGATCTTTGTTGTGGAACCGCCGACGTCAATGCCCAGTATTATACCCATAAACAGATCCTTTCGATATAAATCTTTACAATGTGATTATAAACTATAAGCGGGATAATGTAAAGCATTATATAGCCGTATTTTCCCTCATGTCAGAGCTTAATCACCATGTATCTGCGGTAGGTCTCGAATCCCACAGCTTCATAGAAAGCAAGCGCGTCCTTGTTGAATTCCCACATATTCAGCTCCAGCCTTTCAAAACCGCATGTTTTTGCGTATTCGCGTATGAAAGATATCATTTCAGCCGCAATACCCATACGCCTGAAGGATTCGTCGACGCAGAATTCGTCTATATCCAAATAATCGCGCTTATACATGAATGGGTTTCCCGGACGGATGACGTGGTTAAGCACGGCAAACGCGCATATGACGCCTTCCTTGTCATAAATGACTATCCTTTGAAGCGGATCGTTGAATACCTTATAGATATGGTCGCGCAGCTCATCAGAGAAGCCGGGCTTGAATATCTCGGGCTCGCCTTCAACGTGCAGTTCGTTCACCTGCCTGCGAAGCTCGTTGACCCGCTCAAGGTCTTCATCTTTTGCAAAACGTATCGGCACTTGAACCGGTTCCTTTCTTTTTTTATGATTATAGCGTTATCGGTCCCGTATTTCAACATTAAAATAATGATCGGCATATAAAGATCGTTATTGAACCGCGCCTTCTTATGTGGTAGAATCGAAAAGTAAAATAATTCTTTGGGAGGAAATATATGCTTGTCTGCGGATTCGAATTCGATCTTAAGGACGGTAGGCGCGCACTCGTGCGGAACCCCGGCGAGGAGGACGTTCCCGCGCTGCTTGATTATCTGCGAACGACGGCGGGAGAGACGCATTTTCTTATGCGATACCCCGAGGAATGCGCGGGTATATCGCCCGACGCGGAAAAGCATTTCATCGAAGGCGTAAACTCCTCGGATACCGATGCGATGCTTTTGTGCTTCGTTGAAGGCAGGCTTGCGGGCAACTGCCAGATATCGTGCGGCAAACGCATAAAAACAAGGCATCGCGCAAGCCTTGCGATAGCGCTGCTTCGTGAATTTTGGGGCCTTGGCATAGGCAGAAGGCTTATGAACGAGCTCTTTCGCATAGCTTATGAAAACGAAAACGTCCTTCAGCTCGAGCTTGAATTCATAGAAGGCAACGATCGGGCAAGAGCGCTTTACGAAAGCCTGGGATTCGAGGTCACCGGGATCAAGCCCGATGCGATACGCCTTAAGGACGGTACTCTGCTTGACGAATACTGCATGATGACGAAGCTGAAAAGATAAGAGGCATGGATATAAACGATTCGATAAGAATACTGATGCGAAAAATCAACTCGGTGCTTGATAACGGGGTGCACAGCGCGTGGCTTTACGGCAGCGTTGCTCTTGACGATTTTCGCTTAGGTTGGAGCGATATAGACGTTATTGTTTTTGCGGAAGGGAAGATCACGCACGACGAGGCGAAGGAGCTCGTATCGCTTCGTCAGAAGCTCTCGGCGCAATATCCATCGGAGCCGTATTTCGGTCTTTTTGAGGGCGTGATCGTGAGCTTAAGCGAGTATAAGAAGGGCGAATACACCGGGCTCGTCTATTGGGGCACTTCCGGTCAGAGGATCACGAACAGATTCGCGCTCGACGCGTTTTCAAGGTATGAGCTTTCCGAATCCGGAATACTTCTGTTCGGCAATGCGGATCGGTCGCTGTTTGTTCCTCCGTCAAGGTCCGAGCTTGTCGACGCCGTTCGGGCGCATTATGAAGGGATATGCCGATGCGCGGTGAATACCGATGAAAGCCTTTATTCCTGCGGGTGGCTGCTCGATATCGCAAGATGCCTCTTTACACTCAGGCACAACCGCGTGATATCCAAAACGCAGGCGGGGGAGTGGGCGCTTGAGAAAGGCCTGTTCTCCGGCGAAGCCGCATTGAAAAAGACGCTTGAAATAAGAAGATCGCCGCTTGAGTATAAGAACAGAGAGGATATCAAAGCCTGGCTTTGCGGGCTTGGACCCGTTGTACAGGCATATGCCGACGTGCTTGAGGCGGAGTTAGCTTTTGCTTGATAAAGGAAGGGGAACGAATGGAAAAGTACTTTACCGTCAATTCCGATGGATGCAGCATAAGAAGCAAGCTGTATTATAATGATTTGTCAGATATTCGCAAGGTTGTGCTTTGCGGTCACGGTTTCAGCGGCCACAAGGACAATAAAGCTGCGGAAAAATTCGCAAAACACGTGCTTTCAAAGAACAAGGGATGCGGCGTCATCACGTTCGACTTACCTTGTCACGGCGAAGACGTGCGAAAAGCGCTCCGTTTGGAGGACTGCAGCAAATATTTCAGCGTAATGACCGAATACATACGAAGTGCATTTTCTTCTCCGGACCTCTTCGCTTATATGACAAGCTTCAGCGGATATCTGATACTTAGATACATTTTGGAGGCGGGGAAAAGGTTTTCGAAGATCGCGCTGCGCTGCCCTGCAGTCGATATGTATGGCGTGATGCAGCGCACCGTGATATCGGATGACGACCGTAAGCTCCTTTCCAAGAATAAGCCCGTGCTCGCGGGGTTTGACCGCAAGGTGAGGATCGACAAAGTTTTTTTGGATTCCCTTCGGGAAGAAAGCATTGTAGAAAGGGATTTCTCAGCATTTGCTTCCGATATTCTTATACTGCACGGAACGAAGGACGAAGTGGTGCCGATCGATTCAGTAAAGGCCTTTGCCGATAAAAACGGTATCGACTTTGAAGCGGTGGAAGACGCCGATCACAGGTTTTCTAAACCCGATAAGATGGATTATGCCGTCGAACTTATCACTGCATTGTTTGATTTGAAATGATCAGGGAGGTACGTATTGGAAACTGTATTGAAAAATGCCATTCGGCTGTATGCTCTTGAAGGATATGATATCAACGAGGTCATTGGGCATGAGGGAGGAAGGAACCGTATCTATGTTTGTTCGCTGAACGGAGTAAAGGATCGCATCCTGCGCATATCCTGCCTGCCCGACAGATCGTATGAGGACTATCTTGCGGAAACGGAATTCGTTCATTATCTTGCGCATAACGCAGCCCCCGCCGCCGACGTGCTGCCTTCGGTAAACGGCAAGCTCGTCGAACGCATCGAGCTTGATAACGAGACCGTGACCATAAGCCTGTTTGAATACGCCAAGGGCATTTTGCTCTGCGACAACGGATACCGTTATCGGGAAGGCGCGCCTTTGGACGAGTATTTTTATAACGTCGGAAAGGCGCTGGGTAGGATCCATGAGCTGTCGAAGCGCTATAAGCCGCAGCATAAACGCCCGTCCTGTTTTGAAAAATACAATAAAGACTATATCGAGTCGCTCATACCCGATGAATACGCCGAGCTGAAGGCGGCGATTTTTGACCGGCTCGAGCGATTCCGCATGCTGCCGACAGATGAAAGCGTATTCGGCCTTGTCCACTTCGATTACAGCGACGGTAATTATCATATAGATATGGAAACCGGCGATATCACCGTTTTTGACTTTGATAACTGCATGTATTGCTGGTATATGTTCGATCTTGCTAATCTGTGGACGCACCTTGAAGGATGGGGCAGGGGGATAAAGGATCCAACGGAGAGGAACCTATATCTTGAAAAATGCTTTGAAACGATCCTGAGCGGTTACAGATCGGAAACGACCGTTCCGGATTTGATGCTCGATCTGAGACCTTTGTTTGTCGACATGGTGCTTATCGAGAACATAGTCGATGAATTCGAATGCTGTGCAAGGGAGGAAGAGGAGCTCGATTACGAGGATATCGAAGCTGCTGTCGAAGCGCTTATTGAATCGGCAAACGATCCCGAAGTCAAGCTTAAAGAAGGCAATCTCATCTATTGCGTTTCCGAAAAACAGCAGGGCGACGTTTCAAACGCGCTGCGTATGAGAACCGCCAATGAAGGTCAGCATCCTTATGCGGTCATTATAACGTGTTCCGATTCACGCGTGATACCCGAGAGCATTTTCTCGGCGGGGATAGGGGAACTGTTCGTTATTCGCACCGCAGGCAGCGTGATAGATCTGCCCCAGCTGGGCAGCATCGAATATGCGTTGGACCATCTGGGGACTAAGCTCGTTGTCTTAACGGGGCATACGCGATGCGGCGCGATAGGCGCGGCCATGGAGGGCCATGCGGAGGGATTTGCCGGAAGCATCATACACGGTATCCGCGAGGCGATAGGCGATGAAAGAGACGAATACGCCGCGTGTGTAAAGAACGTGCGATACGGAGTCAAAAGGATTTCCGAAAAACTCATTACGGAAAAAAGAGAAGACGTCAAGGTCCGCGGAGCGGTTTATCATATCGACAGCGGTATAGTGGAATTCCTTTAAGGAGCGTATCGAAATGATCTTGTATGTTAACGCCTGCGTTAGGGAGGGCTCCAGGACGAAGCGCCTTGCCGACGCGCTGATATCCAGGCTCGGCGGAAAGACGCACGAGCTTCGCCTTGAGAGCATAAGCTTTCCCGAAGCAGATGAAGCTTTTCTGAAACGCAGGGATATGCTTATAGCAAAAAAGATATTCGATGACGATCTTTTTGAATACGCCCGTCTGTTCGCCTCTGCCGACGCCATAGTTATCGCCGCGCCGTATTGGGATCTTTCGTTCCCCGCAAAGCTCAAGCAATTCTTTGAACAGATCAACGTATTGGGTGTGACCTTCGAGTATTCACCGGACGGATTTCCGATAGGGCTGTGCAGGGCGAATAAGCTTTATTACGTGACCACGGCCGGCGGGAGCTTTGTTCCGCTCGAATTCGGTTTCGGTTACGTAAAGGCACTGGCTGAAAACTTTTACGGAATAAAGGCCGTTGAGCTGATAAAGGCGGACGGTCTGGATATTGATGGCGCGGACGCCGACGGGATAATGGAGAAAGCGTTAAGGCTTATAACGGAAACCAAATAAAGAAAAACCGCTTGCTTTTCAGCCGGCGGTTTTTCTGTGAAAGATTATCCTGGATCACCGATCAATGATACTTTCAAGTACCTGCGCGAATGATTCTTGATAAGCCTCCTGTTCCATCCGCAATGCGTCATCGGCGATCCTTTCGATCCTTTCCGATCGGATAAAACGAAGCTGTTTAATTGCCTTCTCAGTCTTCACGGCAACCTGCGTATACTCCGGTCCGATCATGAGCAGCTTTACCGCGTCCTCCGGTTTCAAATATCCGCTGCTTATGACGCCAAATGTGTCAAAGATCGTATCGTTGGCTATTGGGCCAACAACTACGTCTGCGGCCAAGCCATCCCTGTTTCTTCGATTGTCGAATATGTACTGAAACCAGCCGGCATCACGCGTAAAAGTATGAATATTCAGCTCGGATTCATCGAGTTCATATTCATTTACAACAGCGTTTTCCTTAGCCCATCTATAAGTAAATTCCCGATCTGGGGTCAGGTAAAAGCCCCATCCGAAATCGGCGTTCTTTCTGCCGTAATGAATATCGGGGTTTCTGATCTCCTTATCGCCTGTATGGTATAGTATCATTTGATTCCTCTTCTTTCATAAATCCGATCAGCGCAATGACGTGATGCTTTACTCATTTGCGCGACAGTACTGATATCATTCAAAAACGCCTCTTTGCCGACAGACAAAAGAGGCGTTTTCGATGTGAAAGAGCGCGTAAAAGTGCACCAAAGCATAGAAAGAGCGCCTAAAAGACATTCCTCGAACATTTACAGGAAAAAAGTTATCCGTTTTTATACGTTTTCCAAGTCGAAGAAGTAACCAAGCGTATCGACAAGTTCGCCGTTATCGAACAGCTCTTTTATTGCAGCTTTATTCATCCAGATAGTCTGTGCTACTTCTTTCGTCGTCGCTGATCGAAGATTAACTTCACCATCATAATCGAACGACCAAACGTCGACGATATCAGAAAACTTGATGCCGTTTACGACTCTGCCTATCATGGAACAAACCAATTTCCCATTGTTCGGCGACAACGATAATCCCACTTCTTCCTTTGTTTCACGAAGCGCACCGCTCAAACTGTCTTCACCTTTGAGCACCGAGCCGCCAACACATTCCCACTTTAGGGGATACATCGGCCGATCCGCGCTGCGTTGAGATATCAAATACTCGCCTTTGCTGTTTCTGATCCAGACATGTACTACAAGGTGATAATATCCTTCCGGGATAGTATCGCCGCGGATATGGTCGAGCCCGGTCAATTCTCGCCGTACATTATACAAATCCCAAATTTCCACATGAATTCTCCCGAAGAACATCGATACTATAATATTATACCATACCTAAGGAGTTATAACAACAAGAAACCTCTCTTGCCTTGGTAGACAAAAGAGGTCTCATTGAAGGCGATGTTAGTGAAATCACGGCTTGCGCCGCGGTGAAATCCTCGGGCATTCGCCCTCGGGTGAAATCGTTTGGCTTCGCCTCACGGTGAAAATAAATCCGTTCCCTAACCCCGCGAAGCGGGATTTCACCACAAAGTGATCTCACCCACGGAGTGGATTTGACCCGTTCAAAAGGAACGGATTTAGTTGAAAAAAGCACCTGCTTGCGCAAGTGCTTGTTTCTGGCTCCCACTGTTGGACTCGAACCAACGACACTGCGGTTAACAGCCGCATGCTCTACCGACTGAGCTAAGGAGGAATGTTCTTTTCAACGATTGGTATTATACGACTGTCGGAAGAAAAAAGCAAGCCTTTTTTTAAATATATTGTAAAGCGCAGCTATGGAATATTCTCTGCTGCTTTCATATACTTGAACAGAGCGATGAAAAGGCTTATAATGAATGCATTCCGATCAAGGTGGTGTATGGTTTGATCACGCTGCTTTCAAAGCTGTTCATAAAAAGAAATGAGGAATATGCCGATCCAGCGGTAAGGCGCGCATACGGCGTTTTGTGCGGCGCTGTGGGCATTTTCTTAAACGTACTGCTGTTCATAGGCAAATTTATAGCCGGAACGCTTGCTTCGTCGGTATCCGTGACGGCGGACGCTTTCAACAACCTATCCGACGCGGGAAGCTCGGTCGTTACGCTTATAGGCTTCAGGCTTGCGGGCGCAAAACCCGATCCCGAGCATCCTTACGGTCACGGCAGGATCGAGTATATATCGGGTCTTATTGTCGCGATGGTGATAATACTCATGGGCGCGGAGCTCATGATTTCCTCGGTCGAAAGGATCATCAAGCCGGAGCCATCGGAGTTCTCATGGCTGGGAGTCGGCATACTGACAGCTTCGATACTCGTCAAAGCCTATATGTTCTTTTATAACAGACGCACGGCAAAGAAGATCGATTCCGTTGCCATGAAGGCCACTGCGACAGATTCGCTGACCGATTGCATAGCAACGGGCGTCGCTCTGCTGACGCTGTTTTTAAGCAGGTTCTGCGATCTGCACGTCGACGGTTGGGGCGGCGCGATAGTATCGCTCTTCGTGCTGTATTCGGGATTCTCAGCGGCCAAAGAGACCATAAGCCCGCTCCTGGGTCAGCCTCCTACAAAGGAACTCGTTGACGAGATCGAGGCCGTCGTTACCGCGCACGAGGGCGTGTTGGGCATACACGATCTCATGGTGCATGATTACGGCCCGGGACGCATGGTAATGAGTCTTCACGCAGAGGTGCCGGCAGAGGGCAACGTTCTTGATCTGCATGATATGATCGACAATATAGAAAGGGAGCTGAAGGAAAGGTTCAAGTGCGACGCAGTGGTGCATATGGATCCTGTGCAGGATAATGATGAAACGGTATGTCGCCTAAAATCAGAGACGGAGCAGATACTCAATTCCGTTTCACCTAAGCTCAGGCTGCATGATTTCAGGATCGTTGCCGGGCCGACCCACACCAATCTGATTTTCGACGTAGTAGTTCCCTTCAAATTCGAAAAATCATTTGAGGAGATAACTTCGGCGGTGAATGATGGCCTTGCCTGTATCGAGGGCGGACAGTATTTTGCCGTAATAGATTACGACAGGGATTTCGTTATGCAGGAGGAAGATAAATGAAGCATCGGGTGAAGCTCACGGTTGTAAGAAGCGAATGCAGGGGCGGGCTTCACAGTGAGGGGGAGGAGTACGTTATAGGCGAGGTATGTCCGCCGATCTGTCACGAGCTATGGAACAATATCTATCCTATGCTTTACGCTGCGGGATGCGGAGCTGATATCGAATCCGGCGAAGGATACTCTTCCGCTTTTACTGCGTCTTGTCCCGACGGCGGCAGAGTGACGGTTAAGTGCGAGAGGATCGATGATTGATCGCACGTCGCGCTATACAAAAAGGGCAGCCCGCACGGGCTGCCCTTTTGAATAACTTATCTGGATTATTCTTCTTCGTCCTCTTCCTTCTTCGCGCTCTCGATGATCTTCTGAGCGACGTTGGCGGGAACGTCCTCGTAGCGAACGAACTCGCTGCGGAAGGAACCGCGGCCCTGAGTCATGGAACGAAGGTCGGTCGCATACTTGAACATCTCGGAAAGAGGAGCTTCGGCGATGACTTCGGTCTGACCGTCGGAAAGAGGATTGGAGCCGATAAGACGGCCGCGGCGGCGGCTGATATCGCCCATTATATCACCCATGTAATCCATGGGGACCTGGATGTCATAGCGGTAGATCGGCTCGATGAGCACGGGGGAAGCCTTGGCGCAGGCGGCCTTGTAAGAGAGACGCGCAGCGGACTTGAAGGCGACTTCCTTGGAATCAACGGGATGGTACTTGCCGTCATACAGGGTGGCCTTTACGCCGATCATGGGATAGCCGGCAAGAACGCCCTTTTTCATGGCCTCGACAAGACCCTTTTCTACAGCGGGGATGAACTGGTTGGGAACAACGCCGCCTACGATAGCGTCAACGAATTCGAAATCGCCCTCGGCGAGCGGCTCGAACTTGATCTGTACAACACCGAACTGACCTACGCCGCCGGACTGCTTCTTATGCTTACCTTCGGCGGAAACAGTGGCACGGCTGGTCTCACGGTAGGGGATGCGGAGATCGGAGAGAGCCGCTTCTACATTGAACTTGTTACGGCGCTTTGCGCAGATGACGTC
>JAEEGL014251375.1_pt1 | contig 36043 bp, 22 predicted proteins | sample 9134231 | NCBI WGS metagenome assembly JAEEGL01 (sample SAMN16246548, study PRJNA631951) | gut metagenome | biome: gut microbiome; feature: rumen; material: fiber-attached | host: Bos | place: Iran: Karaj | collected 2018-10
ACAGCGCATAGACTTTGTGGAGGTGATGGTGAAGCATCCGGCCATCCCTGATTCCGCAAAGAGTTCACTGGAGTATCTTGTTACGAATTACATGAAGCGTGTGGCCTCAGGTATGTTGAACAGCCGCTTTAGTGAGATCGTTCAACAGCCCGATTGTCCGTTCCTGCAAGCCTCAGTCAACGATGGCACCTACCTGCTGTCGAAGACGAAAGATGCCCTGGATCTGGTCGTTGTACCTAAGGAGGGTAAGATGAACGAAGCCCTGAAGGCAGCCTACACAGAGCTGCGCCGTGCTGCTGAATTCGGATTCACCGCTACGGAGTATGGTCGCTCGAAGGCCACCACCCTGAGTGCACTCGACAAGGAGTACTCCAACAAGGACAAGCGCTACAACTCGCAGTTTGTGAACCAATACGTACAGCATTTCCTCGCCAACGAGCCCATCCCCTCGATTGACGACAGCTACCAAATGATGAAGCAGTTAGTACCTGCCATACCCTTGGAGACCATCAACACCATTATCAAGATGATGGCGCCGCGCAACGACTCGAACCTGGTGGTGGTGAACTTCAACCAGGAGAAAGAGGATGCCAACTACCCCACCGAAGAAGGACTCTTGAGTGCCATTAAGGAAGCCAAGGCTGCACAGCTGACGGCATGGGTTGACAACGTGAAGGACGAGCCCCTAATGACCACCCTGCCAACGCCTGGCAAGATTATAAATGAGGTAAAGGTCGACAAGTTCGTGACTGAGACGACTGATGGTGTGAAGAGCGGCTATTCGGAACTGACGCTGTCCAACGGCGTGAAGGTGGTGTTGAAGCATACCGACCTGAAGAAGGACCAAGTGATTCTCTCTGGCGAAGGCTGGGGCGGTAACTCCCTCTACGGCGAAAAGGACTTTATCAATATGAGGCTGTTCAACGACGTTGTTGAAGCCAGTGGATTGGGCAACTTCTCGCACACCGAGCTGATAAAGGCTCTTGCCGGAAAGATTGCAGGCGCCTCGCTGTCGATGAGTGAGCAGCGTACTAATATCAATGGTTCGTCGACGCCTACCGACGTAGAGACGATGCTGCAACTGGTGTACCTCTATATGACAAGTAACATCAAGAAGGATGAGCAGTCGTTCGACCAGCTGATAAAAACCTATGAACTGCAGTTGAAGAACCGCCTGCTGCAGCCTGAAGCCGTTTTCACAGACTCGCTCAGTCTCACGTTGACCAAGTACAACCCGCGCTACAAGCCTATGATTGTTGAAGACCTCGCAAAGGTGGACTACGACCGTATCCTTGCAATGGCTAAGGAACGCACGGCCAACGCCGCCGCCTTTACCTTCACCATCATTGGCAACTACAATGACTCTACCATTCGTCCGCTCATCGAGCAGTATCTTGGCTCGCTGCCTTCACAGAAGAATATCGTGAAGGGTAAGGATGTGTCGACAGACTACACGGGAAAGGTGGTCAACAACTTCAAGCACAAGGCTGAGACACCTAAGGCCATAGCCGTGGTGCACTGGTATTCGCAGAAGATTCCCTATACGCTGGAGAACAGCATCCGAGCTCACATGGTGGGACAGGTGCTGCAGATGGTCTACCTGAAGGAGATTCGTGAGGAAGCCAGCGCTGCCTATACCGTACAGGCACAGGCCAGCATGGGCCGCGATGACTTCAAAGACGAGGTGGCCTTCTTCGCCTACTGCCCCATGAAGCCTGAAAAGGCCGATACCGCAATTTACATCATGCATCGCGCCGTCGAGGACATGGCCAATGGCAAGTGCGACCCCGACATGGTGACGAAGGTGAAGGAGTACATGCTGAAGAGTCATGGCGACCAGCTGAAGACCAACGGCTACTGGAGTGGTCGCATTGATGTTTGGCGCAAGTGGAAGCTTGACTTCCATACCGATTACGAGAAGACCGTTGAGGCTATGACGCCTGAGATTCTCTGTGACTTTGTCAAGGAGGTACTGAAGGCTGGCAATGAGGCCGAAATCGTCATGCTTCCTGCGGAAGAATAAGTAATAAGAAATGAGTAATAGTGAATTGATAATTATAGTATGAGTTATTATTTTTCATCAGAATCAGTGTCGGAGGGACATCCCGACAAAGTGGCCGATCAGATAAGCGATGCCATCTTAGACCAGTTCCTGGCCTATGATCAGCACGCCCGCGTGGCCTGTGAAACATTTGTCACCACAGGACAGGTTGTCCTGATGGGTGAAGTCAGTAGTGAGGCTTACATCGACTTGCAGACTGTTGCCCGCAAAACCATTAATAAGATTGGCTACACGAAAGCCGAATACCAGTTTGACGGCAACTCATGCGGTATCCTCAGCGCTATCCATGAGCAGAGCCAAGACATCAATCGCGGTGTGGATCGTGAAATCGAGGAAGAACAGGGAGCAGGCGACCAAGGCATGATGTTTGGCTATGCTACCAACGAGACGGAGTCATACATGCCTGTCTCACTCGATTTGGCTCATCTCATTGTCCGCACATTGGCCGACATCCGTCGTGAAGGCAAATTCATGACTTACCTGCGCCCCGACTCCAAGAGTCAGGTGACAATACAGTATTCCGACGCTGGTATCCCCGAACGTATCGACACCATCGTTGTCTCGACCCAGCACGACGAGTTCGACGAGGACGAGCCTATGCTGGCAAAGATTAAAGACGATGTCATCAACATCTTGATTCCGCGTGTCAAGCAGCAGATTCATTCGCAGAAGGTGCTTGACCTCTTTGGATCAGACATCAAGTATTATGTAAACCCCACGGGCAAGTTCGTTATCGGAGGTCCTCACGGCGATACTGGTCTGACAGGCCGCAAAATCATTGTCGACACCTATGGCGGTAAGGGCGCACATGGTGGCGGTGCCTTCTCAGGCAAGGACTCTTCGAAGGTAGACCGCTCAGCAGCTTACGCAGCCCGTTATATTGCCAAGAACATGGTGGCTGCAGGTGTTGCCGACGAGATGCTGGTACAGGTCAGTTATGCCATTGGTATTGCCCGACCCATGAACATCTACGTCAACACTTACGGACGTTCACGTGTGAATATAAGCGACAGCGAGATTGCCAAGATTATTGAGCAGCTCTTCGACCTTCGTCCGAAAGCTATTGAGCGTACCCTCAAGCTGCGTCAGCCCATGTATTTGGAGACGGCTGCCTATGGACACATGGGCCGTAAGAACGAGGTTGTCAAGAAAGTCTTTACGAGTCACTACCATGAGACCCGCGAGATTGACGTGGAGTTGTTTACATGGGAAAAACTTGATCGTGTTGACGATATCAAAAAAGCTTTCTGCCTATAAATGCTGCAATCCCCTGACTCTATAGCCAACCAGCAGACGGTTATAGGCATAACAGCCGATTCAACCGTTCAGAAATCGGCACGTCCGCAGACACCCTATCAGGTGCTGCGGATGTTGCCTAAGAATGCTACACCCGAACAGCAGGACTCTGCCATTCAGGTGTGGTTCCAGCCAGGAGAGATACACTATAGTGGCCGACCCGACACCCTTCACTTGCCTGGACACGATGCCGGACACAATCCGAAGGAGGTCGAACTGCCGATTTATTATCAAGAAACATTTTTCTCAAAGGACAGCCTGCTACACCCAGAACTGACTGGAGGACGTTCGGGTATAGCAGGCGATCCTGTACCCTATACCGTACGTGGCGATGATGCCATTACGGGCATGCTGCTCTTCTGCTTTGTCACGACGCTTGTGGTTTTCTCCCGCTCACGCCATTTCCTCGTTGACCAGCTGAAGAACATTTTCTTCATTCCTCGCGCTGAAAGGTCGTTTAACGACCAGGCCTCCAGCAGGGTCTACTTCCAGCTGTTTCTCAACCTGCTCACCTCCCTGCTGCTCGCCATTACCTATTATTTTTACCTCACACGATACATTGCCGACACCTTTATCTACGACGAGCCCTACCAATTAATCGGAGTTTTCTTTGGCGTCTTCGTCGTCTATTTCTTGCTGAGGACTATCCTGTATCAGATAGTTAACAGCATATTCTTTGAGAGTAAAAAATCTTCACAATGGACTTGGGAGCAATCCACCATTACCGCCCTTGAGGGCATTGTGCTTTTCCCCGCAGTCGTTTTGCAGGTATACTTTGGTCTGTCACTCCAAAGTGTTGCATATTATTTCATTTTTATCCTCCTATTAACCAAAATCCTTACATTTTTCAAGTTGTGGGCCATCTTTTTTAGGCAAACTGGCTATTTTCTGCAAATAATTTTGTACCTTTGTGCCCTCGAAATCACACCTCTACTGTCTCTTGTAGGCGTACTGAGTTTGATTGCCGATGTATTAAAAGTAAATTTTTAGGACACAAAAAGGAAATGATTAAGAAGATTCTGGTTTCACAGCCAAAGCCTGCCAGCGAGAAGTCGCCGTATTACGATATTGCGAGTAAGTTCGATGTAGAATTGATATTCCGCCCTTTCATCAAAGTAGAAGGAATGTCGGCCAAGGAGTTCCGCACGCAGAAGGTCAGCATATTAGACTATACCGCTGTTGTTTTCACTTCGCGCCACGCTATTGATCATTTCTTTACCCTCGCCAAGGAGCTGCGCGTCACCATTCCTGAGGACATGAAGTACTTCTGCGTCACTGAGACTATTGCACTCTACATTCAGAAGTATGTTCAGTACCGCAAGCGCAAGGTGTTCTTTGGCACGACTGGTAAGGTTGACGATCTCCTTCCATCGATGGTGAAGCACAAGAATGAGCGCTACCTCGTTCCCATGAGCGACGTACACAACGACTCGCTGACCTTGCTGCTCGACTCGAAGAAGCTCAATCACAAGGAGTGCGTCATGTACCGTACCGTCAGCAACGACTTTACGCCTGAGGAGGTTGAGAATTTCGACTACGACATGCTGATTTTCTTCAGCCCGTCGGGTATCGAGTCACTGACAAAGAATTTCCCCGACTTCAAGCAGGGTGAAATCGCTATTGCCACCTTCGGCCCCGCCACCGCAAAGGCTGCCAGGGACGCCGGACTTCGTCTTGACATTGAGGCTCCCAACGAGAAGTACCCCTCCATGACGGGCGCTTTGCAGCATTATCTCTTTCTGCAGGACGACTAATCAGCCCCATTCCTATTGAAAACCGAAGGATTCAGGAAGCAAGAGCGCATCGTCAGCACGCGGCTGATTGAAACGCTTTTCAGCGGTAGCCAGTCTATGGCAGCCTTCCCGTTGAGAGTTGTCTTCCGGACTATCCCTCGTCTTGACACTGGCGTACCAGTCCAAATACTCATCAGCGTGCCCAAGAAACGTTTCAAGCACGCTGTAGACCGTAACCGTGTCAAACGACAGGTACGCGAGGCCTTCCGTCATCATCGTCAGCCACTCTGCAACGCCATACCCGCTGATTCTACGTTGCTGCTGGGCTTCATCTGGATGTCAGACCGTCATGCTACTTCAGACGTCATCAACGCCCGCGTTGAGAAACTGCTCTCCAAAATCGCCTCTTCACTGTGAAACAGCTCGTCCGACTTCTTTCGTGGTTGCTGGTTCTACCCATTCGCTTCTACCAGACGTGCATCTCTCCGTACACGCCTCCCTCATGCCGTTTCACGCCTACCTGTTCAGAGTATGCACGCCAAGCCATTCTGAAGCACGGCCCACTGAAAGGCCTATACCTCGCCATTCGCCGCATTTTGAGATGCCATCCATGGGGCGGAAGCGGTTACGATCCCGTTCCGTAAACAAACGGGGAAAACGAACCGCAAATAGGGGAGGTTACAAAGGAGTTCCCTCTTCTATGTTGCTCACGTAAACCTTCTTATTGTTTACAATATAGAAGCCTGCGGGCAAGTTCGAACTAAGTGGCCCATTTAGTCGGACTAAATGACCCTTTTAGTCCGACTAAATGGCCCTTTTACTCTGGGCAAACTCTAAGGTGGGGGTATTACTGCGGCTCCAGCTCCTGCTGCATCTTCCGCGAGCCGGCAGAAGTCTTGCTACCGAGAATCATGTCGACGATGACGCCGATGTCGGTCACGGTGACGCCGCCGTCGGCGTTGGCGTCGGCACCATACTTCAGGAACTGCGAGTTGGGCAGCTGCAGGATGTCGTTCACCACCACGGCAATGTCAGTTACCGAGACGCTGCCGTCCTTGTTGGCGTCGCCGCGCTTGTACTTACCTGTCTGGCTGACGGGCAGCACGTTGTTCGCGGGGCGTACGTCCTTCACTTCCTCACTGCCCTTCATCGGCGTGGTGCGCAGATAGAGGGTACGCGGGATGTCACCAATAGGAGCAGTCAGATTGATAATCTTCACCTTGTTCTGCTTGGCATCAGCGTCGTAGAGGTCGGAGGCCTTGATGGGGGTGGTGGAGGCGATGCAAACGGACTTCTCGTCGACGATGGGCGTGTCGTAGAGACCCACCTTGACTTCCACGTTGCCATCTAACGGCAGCAGCGAGGCATTGTTCACCTCAGCCACGACGGTCGTCGTCTCACCTTCGGTCTTCTTGCTCAGCACCTTCAGGGCCATGTCCACCTGGCGAACGTTTAACTGCGTGCCTTCCTGCTTGATGACGCGGCGCGGAGCGGCTGACATCACGCGGCGACGGCGAGACTTCAGCGCATTGCTATTGCCGGCGATGAAGTTGGCCGTCACGTCATAGTCGACGGTGCCGTCGAAGTTCTCGTCCACTTGATAGTAGGCCGTCAGTTCGCCCTTCTCCTGCGGCATGATCAGCACATCGTGGCTGATGGTCTCGCCTTTCATCGTGACGTCGATGCTTCCGATAGGCTGGAAGCCGTTGTTGGCTACGGTGATGGTGATGGGCACCAGACTGTCGTTCTTCACGTCGTAGGCGTTGAAGTTCGCCTTGTGGTCGATGTCGTTGTCGAAGACGATGCTGTTCTCCAGCACGGCACCGCCGTCCTGCTCATTGGTGACGCAATAGGCCACCTTCATGTCGCGGGCGCTCAGGTAGCCGTTCATCGATGCGAGGCTGACGTCGTCGGGCATGGTGGCAACCTCGACGGGAGTCGAGAAGTAGAGCATCTTGTCGTGGCTGCACAGCTTCGAGGCATACACGCGGTTCTTCATATTGACCGTCATCGTACCGTCGCCGTTGTCCGTTGACTCCTGGTCGCTCTGGCTCCACAGCAGGGCCACGTCCTCCAGGTCGGTGGCCTCGTCCTCCACGACAAGTCTGTAGTCGTTCACCGAGCGCTTGTCCATGCCTAAGGAGCCGGAGAGCTTGCCCGTAGGCTCGCCCTTCATGTCAACAGTGCTGAGCACCACGTCGCGGCCGCTCTCGTTCGTCTTGATGTAGCCCACGAGGTTAGCGCCGTTCACGCTCACCATCTGCGGGTTGACACCTTCAACTTGTGTATAGCGTTCGCGAACCTTGTTCTCGGGCGAAATGTTGACATAGACCACCGTGGCCTGCTTCTCTTCGTTCTCCACATCCTGCTGCAGGGTCATCATCACGAGGATGCTGTCCTGCTTCATGCTCAGCTGGTAGTCGGCGGGCACGCTGCGGCGGTGCAGACGCTTGATCTCTATCGGCTCTTCCCAGTTGCTGCCGTCGTAGCGGCTCAGCATCAGGCTGCCGTCGATATAACGGCTACCTTCGTTGTTGAACTTGGCTATGCCCTGTTGCCAGATGACGGCGGCCTTGCCGTCACTCTGCACGGCTACGGCGGGAGTGACGCAGCCGATGTTGCCAAAGGCGGTGCTGACGGGCTCAGTCGCAGTTGTCCACGTGCCACCATTCTGGCGCATGGCCACACGAATCTCGCTCTTCCCGGTCACGCTCTTCGTCTGGTCGTTTTCCGACATGTCATCTAATTCGGAGTCATCAACTTTTTCTTTTATCTGCTCGTAGGCCATCACCTCGGTCGTGCCAGCCCTGGCCACGCTGAAGTCATACTGCGGACCTAAAGGAGAGTCTTTGGGAATGGGGGCAATATCGGTCTCATCACCATCAGTGTATAACTGTATGCGGTCATCATTATAGTCGCTGGCCTTATCCAGGTTGTTGAACAGCAGCGACTCGCCGCCCAACAGATAGGTGGGCTGCGCCATGCCGTTTATATCAGATATTATTCTGTTGCCAGGCAGGTCTGCAATCACCTTCCGCCTCAATTTCTTGTAACCCTTCGTCACGTTCCGGCGGCTCATCGTGAACATGGGCTCCTCGTTGGCCGGGTGGAAGGGGTTCGACGGGCTGTTGGGTACCAAGTATTCCTTATAGACATTGAAGATGGGCCACGTCTTCTTGACCGACCAGAACAGGAAGCGGGCCTCGGCGAAGGCTTCCATCTTGGCCTGCAGCGTGGTCTTCATGCCGTGCAGCCCCTTGCGGGCGAGTGTCTTGTAGCGCAGGTCGAAGCAGGCTCCGCCGCGTACGCCAGCCACAGCCTTGGCTATCCAGAGGTCGATGCCGGCGTAGGCCCAGGCGCACACCTTGAGGCGGGCCTGGTAGTCGAATGTAAAGTCGATCTCGGCCTTTGCCACGTTACCCTGCTGGGCGTTGGTGTTGACCAGTCCCAGAGTCATGGCCATCTTCGCATCAATCGACATGCCGAACGCGCCGATGCCGAAGCTGACGCTGGCCTGTGCCGCTGCCGAGGCCTCGAAGGTTACGCCGCCATCGAGGAAGTTGATTTCAAATTTGCCCGTCTCGGGGTCGTAGTGTGCTATGCCGCTGAGGTAGCCCTTGACACCCACGAAGGCCGATGGCCAGCGGGGGATGTCATCGAAGAAGTCGTCGTCGGCAGGCGGAGCCGTGTTCACAGCATCCATGCAGGCCTGGAACTGTTCGTCGAAATACTGATAGTTTCCCATCTTGTCCAAGGCATCCATGATTTGTCCGCCGGGCAGGAAGTTCTTCTCCATGCAGGCACGCACGATGTAGTAGTCGCCGTTGCGCTCGATGCTCACCGTGAAGGGCAGTACGGGCGGCAACTGGAAGTTGAAGTTGTCGAAAGCCTTGCCAGAGTCTTTCATGTCAACGCCATTTTCCTCCGCCTGGTCGTCCACTTCATTCAGGTCGGGACTGTCGAAGGCCAACGACACGTCGCTGGCCGCGTTCATGGCCGCCAAATCCATGTCGTGGTTGTGCAGCGTGGGTGTGGTGGCCAGCACCGTCGTGCCGTTCTTCAGCGTGAACTTGGCATCGTCCTCTATCTTGTCGGTCAGGTCGAAGTCGAACAGGCAGTAGTTCTGCGAGAAGGGGAAGTCGGCAGTGGTGAGCAGCGTGGTTGTGTGTGTCGGCTGATGTTCCATTCCCTCTAACTGCAGCTGCGTGGGTTCGAATGTTCCCTGATAGGTCAGCATGCCGGTGAGGTGGGCATATTTTATTCCGTGCCAGCCCTCGGCGCCAAACTTGCCGTCAAAGATATGCTTCGTCACCTTATCGTAGTCGGCGGTCTGCGAGTAGTTCAGCGTCTCGTCCTCGCTTATCATCAGCAGGTCGTCGGCGGCAATGGTGGCATCCATATTCTCGTGATCCACAAAAACTTCGCGCTTCGGTGTCTCTAATGTCAGGCTCTTCAGCTGGTTTTCGTTGTGATTCATCACAATGGTATGACGGCGTGGCTTACCTCGGTTCCACACGCTGTTGGGGTCATAGTTCCACAGATACACCGTGGAGAGCGTGGGCTCATAGCCGTCAGCCACCACCTCAATGAGTTGGGCAAACTGTCCACCGTCGGTTGGAACGAGATAGCAATCCATGGTGTTGTCATACGTTGCTGAGCCTTGTGGGCTTTGTTTGGCCATCGCAGCATCCACACAGGCATAGTTGATGGTGGCAGTGTTGATGGGATTGCCCTGACCATCAACCACGGTGACTTGTATGTCGTTTTTCCTTAATTCGTCATAATTAATTGAAGACCGATGATAGAAAAACGGTTCATGGCCCCAAAAATAATGGTTATTTACATCTTTATAGGGGCTGACAGTCATATATTCTACTGTCTTTTCATTATACCCCACCCTACTATTCGGTGGTAAGCCATGTTCATCAAAAAATCTGTTCGTAGAAAATCTTAGTTCTGGTTTGATGTCTTTCTGTAGTTTAATCAGATAGTTATCGAGCGAGAGTCGCAAAATACCTCCTGGGAAATTACCACTAATATAACACTTTGAGGGATTCTGCATATAGACTATGCCATTCAGCGTTTGTCTGACATAATTTGGCATATTAGGATAGGGATGTTCCTCTACGCAATTAATGTTTACAGGTTCACCATCAATGAAATGCTTGACTGTCACAAGACCATCCCATCTACCCATGTATGAATTGATATGATAGAGGTTAGGCAGCTCGCTACTGACAAGGGTGGTTGTGTAGCTCTTGTTGTAGCCAGGGAAATCCACCTTTATTTTATATGTACGTCCGTCGCAGGGTGCCTGGAAGAAGAAGTTGCCCTTGTGTTTAGTCAGGGTCTGAATCACTTCGTCCTCACAACTCAGCGTAACATCTGCGCCATCAAAAGCTATATCGTCGACGTAGAAATGTGCCTTTGGCAGATTGAGAGGATCAACAGCCAACGTAATTTCCCCTTTTGGATTTAAGACACCTTCGAACACTACGTTTACGTACTCGGACAAGGGGAAGAGGTATTCCTCTTTTGTCTCGAATGTGTCCTGATAGAAGCCTTCGGTCTTGATGGTATTGAGGATGTTCTGAATGTCCTGGGTGTTGTCAAACGTGAGGTCGCCCGTCACATCTTCGCCATTTACCTGATAGACAAGCGTGCGTTCTGATAGTAACTTATAGAAGTAACAAATGCGGCTGAGCCGAAGCCCCATAACTTCATCGGGGATGCAACTGCGCTGAGCCAGAGTATAGAAGATGCAGGGAGCAAAGTAGGTGTAATATGAAACTTCGCCTACTTCATGACCTGTTGGGTCGATGACGGCATTGATGTGAGCAGTATAGTAGAACTCTCCCTCCTCTTCCAGCGTCAGCCAACTGGGCAGAGGCTCGCCGCTCTGGCTGTTATAGATCTCTTCTATTCCCCAGTCTTGCACCCTGTAGCCCACGGAGAAGCCCTTGCGCGGCAGATGACTCACTTCTGTGGTGACGATGGCAGGCTTCGCCTCGTGAAAGTAGATCTCCTGATAGGAGAAGTCGTCCCATGAGATTTGCTTCAGGTCGGGTGTCAACGTGGCCGTGGCTTCGGCAGTGGCCTTCTCGCCGTGGTTGTCCATATAGACAAGCACTTGGGCCGTGATGATAGGTTGGCCTATCTGTTCATCGGTGACGTCGGGATGCTCCTCGGTGAAGCCGAAGGGCAGGTCGTAGACAACGGCCGACGAAATGCTCTCGTGCTGCTGTTTCTTCAACTGGCTCAGCTTGTAATGCTCAGTCCATGTCGTGCCGTTGGCATGCGTGTAGTTTACGGTGACGGCTCCCTCCGGATGGCCTTTCTCGTCAACCGTCCACTCATCCCAGCCCTCTAACTGGAACTGGAACTTGGGGAAGCTGGTGCCCACGATATACTTGTTGTTACAATGCACCACCATGCCTGGTGCCTTCCTAAGCGTATAAGTGCGTGAGGTACTGATTTGGTCGTTTAGTGTAGCAGTAACCGTGATGGTGCCAGATTTAACGCCCGTGTGCAGGCAAGGGTTCCCGACGTTGTTATAGGGTTCACCCTGTGCGTTGGTCAGTAATGGTTGTGCCCCGTCAGGACTGGTTACGGAATATGTGATTTGGCCGCCATCGTTAGAATTGAAGGGCATACAGAAAGCTTTAAAGTGGATGACCGCCTCGTTCACTTCATAATTCCCATCGTCCAATTTGGTTCGTGGCAGTTCGATGAGGCTGCCGTCGGCGGGAAGGTCTGTAAAGTAAACTGCCGTGGAAGCCACGGGAGTCAATGCTCCTTCTGTCACGTCAACAGAGAAAGAGCCTTCACGCTCGGCGATAACCATGTCGGCATTTTGAAAATCACCAGTCTCATAGTCATAGTAAAGGAGTATGTTCTCAATGCCTCCGAAGTCCACGTTGACGTTTCCATTGACATCGGGTGCAGGAACAGCGTATGTTACCATACCCGTAGTTTCGTCGAAGTTGTAGCGTAGCGGCTCTATGGTATTGAGACCGTCGAATGTCACACCGAAACTGTTCTTGAAGTCATCCATACGTGCACGCTTGATTAACTGCCAGTTGTCCATCTTGGCGGTGATGACCATCGTTTCGCCGCTCTTGTAGGACGTCTTGTCAAGGGTGACATTGGAGAACTTCGGTATGAATGATTTCATAGGATAATGTAATAGGAAGAAGGTATTCTTCAAGTCCTCCTGCGAGAAGAAAAGGGAGGTCATCGCCCCATTGGCGGGTTTAGCCACCTCAAACGGGCCAAGTTCTTGGATTCCTATTAAAAGCTCCTTAGGGGTGCCTTCATCCATTACGCTGTTGTCTATGACCAATCCGTTATAAGCAATATCGTTCCGGAAGGAGTACATATACTCGTCATCAGAAGGCTTGTAGAGATACAAAGCTATGTTGCTGATAGCTCCAGCGTTGATAGGCTTCAGCACCACATTATGGATTTTCGACATACCGTAGTCGTCGGCATTGACGGGGAGGTTCTTGTGGTCCACGAAGCGTTTTTGAATCACTAAGCGGCTATTTTCACTGATCTTCATATCTACGCCAAGATCAAATGATAACAGCATGTATTTACCCCAGCGGAAGCCATGAATCTCTCTATAATCGATGCCAACACCTTGGATTGCTTCAAGCGGTGTGGCAAAACTGCACTCCTGTGGTTCCTCAGTAGGCGTGTGGTTGATGTTGTATATCACCACATCGTATGCTGCCTCGGCGTGCTTGGTCGAGAGCACGCTGAAAACGGCAGGTGCGTAGCCGTTATAGGAGTCAAACGCATAGGTGTATGTTTCAATGTCGACGGTCTTCTCAGTCTCACCCGGATTGAATGTCACCGAGGTTCCTTCGTCCCAAGGCTGGTTCAGGTTATTAATGATGATGGTGGCCGCTTGGGTGGCCGTGGCTCCTAATGGTCGGCTGAGGCGAATCCTGATTTTGTCATTGCCGCCATCCGGGTCTGCGACAATGTCGTCTTGCCCTGCTTCAATCACATAGATGTCTGGATTGTCCGGGTCAGCATGACCGCCTGTGAAGGTGATGACGTCTTTCGTCTGTGCGTTAGCAGGAGAAAACGTTCCCCCCAACAGCACTAACAGCATTGCCGTCAGGCATAGTTGTACAAGCCTTCCGCATGGGAGGCAGTACCCATTGGTCGTTAGTCTGGTTGTTCTCATATCGATGATTTTAATGGTTAGTCGTTTATGCTTTGGGTTGCTATCAACGCTTCTTATAACTAATTACTGACCCCACCCCCAGCCCCTCCCCTACATGGGAGGGGAGTTGCGCGGCGGCATTCTCTGCGGTTCTCCCCACCCCTGTAGGGGAGGGGTCGGGGGTGGGGTCAGTATTGTTATTTCACATGTTTGCTTTCGACTATTCGAAAAGTTTGCTGCAAAGTTACAAATAAGTGGGCAGAATACCAAAGAAAAAACGAATATTCTTTGTTGTGAACCCACCTTTTTCGGTTTTCGCTGTCCCGTTTGCCGCACCTTGAATCAAGCCTGTAATCACTAACAAATTGAGAATTTATTTTACATTCAGATTCAAAGATAATACAACAGAAAAATACCTCCAATCAAACACATAGTTTACTCCGGGCAAACTCCGAGTTTAGTCCGGGCAAACTCTGAGTTTACTCCGACTAAACTCGAAATGCCCCAAAACCACTATTTTCGGGGTGTTTAGGAAGAATTTTGGTGTTGCGAAATATTGTGACAAGACAAAACCGATAAAGGGTAATTACTATTCTTCCCGGCCTCTCACCCCGCCCCCTACCCCGCCCCTTAAGGGGTGGGGAGTTCCGTTTCGCCGCTCTCCCCGCCCCTGGGAAGGGGAGGGGTTGGGGGAGGGGAAACAGGAGTGTGAGGGGTGGGGAGTTCCGTTTCGCCGCTCTCCCCGCCCCTGGGAAGGGGAGGGGTTGGGGGAGGGGAAACAGGAGTGTGAGGGGTGGGGAGTGGCTGCGCCTGTAAGATTGGTGGAAATTTAAGGTTTCATTACCGTGTAAGTAAGTTGTGTACCGAATGGCACGCTCTCTATTGCCGATGTTGGCCGCGCAATTGGTCGAGCTTCTTCTGGTTGAAGGTTCCCTTGTCCCACATCTTGTCAATAGCCTTTTGTGCCCTCTCGGCGAAGAAGAGCGAAAGGGTAAGGAATTATTGGACAGACAGCGCAGCATTTTGTGCAAAAAATCATAAAAATACAGCGGTAAATACACTTTTCTTGACGCGAGCGCATTTATATGCTGGAAAATCCGTTACTTTGCCATCGGTAAAATCAAAGACGCATATTATGGACGAGAAGGATTTCAGACAATTGTCGGACAGCGAGTTCAGGGCGGCGCTTATCGCCACACTAAACCTGAAGAAGGAGTGGATGGCCTCAGTGGATAAACGCGAAAAGGAACTGGGGATAAGATGAGACTTTCGGTTGACAACATTAACAGCGGGTCGCCCTACTGGGTCATCCAGCGCACCTGAGGACACTCTATTTTTGAAGTAGAACTTTGTCAAAACCCACCGCCTTTTTGTCAAAACCCGGCGGGTTTTGAGAAAAAGGAACCGCCTTTTGAAAATTCCTGGCCTGGGAATTTTTATTTTCGTTTTTGTCTCATGACAACCGTTTCCCTATATATTGTAAATCGCACTTTTTAGGTAGCACTTCTCACACCTCCCTCACCTCGCTCAGCCAAACGATGCTTGCCTTAGCAAGAAGATAGGTGTGAGAAGTGTGAGAAGTGCTACCTGAAAAGTGTGATTCATTATCATACGAGGCTTGACGGGAGGTCGGGAGGTTAGAATCACTTCTTATTGTGGTTCCACGGTGTCGTCGGTCATCCGTCGGGCATTGCCATAGTTGCCGCCGTTGGCATCGTTGCCGAGAATCATGTCGACGATGACGCCGATGTCGGTGACCGTCACCTCGCCGTCGCCGTTGGCGTCGCCGCCTATCTCATAGAAAGTGCCCTGGGGAAGCGAGAGGATGCGGTTCACGATGAGTGCAATATCTGTCACCGAGACAGTGCCGTCGCCGTTGGCGTCGCCCTCCTCGGCCTCGGGGGTGATGTAACGCTGGTCGTCGACCTCGAAGACGATGTTCCTGAAGTGGTAGGTGACCTGACTCATGTTCTTAGCCAGCAGGAAGGCGATAGACTTCATGTCGTTGTTGGGGCTCATGGTGCTGGTGACGGTTGAAGTGAGGTCGAAGTGCTTCCACTGGGTGGTGAAGTCGAGGGAGCCTATGCCCCGCCAGTCAATATAATAGGTGGGCTCAGCGTGGGTCTGGGTGGTAACGCCTTGTACGTCATCGTCGGCCATGTAGTCGAAGGCGATGTGGAACTTGGTGCCGGCGTGGAGGGCCTGTGGCAGTCGTATGAAGAACTGCGTGTCCCACTCGTTCTCGTGTGTGGTGCCTGTGGTTATTTCGAGGCTGCGCATGCCGGCGGCATCGGTTACTACCCTGGTGGGTTCAACGGTCATACGGTCTTTGCCCTGGTCACCTGCCGACCGGAAGTTGTACATGTAGCAGCCTTGCAGGTCGCCATTCTTGACAAGGTTGTTCATGTCCCACTGCTTGTGGTCGATGTCGATTTCGTAGACGATGTTGTCGAAGTAGTAGACGGGGGCGGCATCGGTCTGGGCAAGCAGGAAGGCGATGGTCTGCATGGGTGTGCCGTCGGGACTCTGGTCGGCGGTAATGGTTCCCTCTTTCTCGAAGTGCTGCCATTGTGTGGTGAACTGGGGATTGGTATAGCCAAAGGCGTCCCAGTAGAGATACTGTCCAGGTTCCTGTTGGGTTTGTGTTCCAACGTAAGAAACGAGTTCGCTGGCCCGATAGTCGAACGAGAAGCGGTACTTTGTTCCTTCTGGCAGTGTCTGCGGCAGACGGAGGAAGAACATTGAGTTCCAGTTGTGGCTGGGGTCGTGGTGTGACTGCACCTTGATACAGCGCGAACCGTTGACACCCTCACCGTCGACGATGGTGGCTGGACCGATGGCCGATAATATAGTCCAGCCATCCTCGTCGACGAACTGCTCAACGGCATAGAAGCAGCTCTTGTCATTGCCTTCGAGTGATCCATTCTTGACGATGTCGATCATTTCTACCTCTGGTTCAGTGTTCTCGCCATCGGTGGGGCAAGCAACTTCGATGTTGTCGAAGTAGAAGTGTGTGGAGTTGGGCTGCAAGGACAGGTTGAAGGCTATTGTGCGGAAATCGCGGTTGTAGCTACCGTAGTTGCTGCCGTCGCAGGCTGCTGGTACAACAACATCTTCACTGAACCGTTGCCAGTAAGTGCTGGGGAAGATATTGCCAATGCACTGGTAATGGATGTACTCGCTGGGCTCGTTATGGCTCTGTGTGTCGACACCGTAGTTGTCGGTGCCAGTGTCGATGTCGGCTTTGTAGTCGAACGACACGTGGAACTTGGTGCCGGCGGGCAGCGTCTTGGGCAGACGGATGAAGAACTGGGTGTCCCAGCGGTTACCGGGGTTGTTGACAGTGGTTACCTCGATAGCGCGCGAAGAGTCTTTGCCTTTACCCTCGACGATGGTGGCGGGCACGATGCCGTACTGGTCGTTGCCGTCCTCACCCCTTGTAAAGAAGCAGCTTACGTCGGTGCCTTCGAGGTTGCTGTTTTTAATGACGTTGGCCAACTCCACCTCTTCCTCGAAGATTTCCTCAACCTCAATGTTGTCGAAGTAGAAGTCGTTGGACTCCTGTCCCAGGGGCGACAGGTTGAAGGAGATGACCTGCGTATCGTACGGTTCATTGGGACAGGTAATGATTTCCGATTCATAGTGCTTCCACTCGGTGGTGAAGTTCACGAATCCCAAAGCATTGTAGGAGAGATAAATAAATTGCATGGTGGGGGAGGTATCGTCGACTCGATGAAGAAACGTGTTCACGTTTGTCTCCCGTTTGGCCTTGCAGTCGAACGACACACGGAACTTTTTGCCTGCGGGTAGAGGCTTGGACAGACGGATGAAGAACTGGGTATCCCACTCGTTGGTGGGGGTGTCGACGGACGTGACCTTGATGCCATCCGAATAGTTGACATCTTCTTGATAATAAGTGGTGGCAGGAACAATTGCACTCGGACTGGGTGCCGTAGGCTCTCCTGTGGTCCAGAAGCAGCTCATGTCGTCGCCCTCGAGGTCGCCATTGGTAACGAGGTTGGCCTCCACGGTGAAGTATTTGCCCCAGAAGTCATGCTCTTTGTAGCGGTCAAAGTAGAGGTAGGGTACCAGAAGCTTCACTTTCTCGCCCTCGGGTGCATTAGCCATTGTGGGGTTATTCAACGGCTTGGTCACATCTGGATTTAATCTCAAAAGTTCATCGTTGTTGAGAACCACCTTCTTTAATTGGCTGCAATACGCGAAGGCAGCATCGGCTATGCTTGTCACGCTGGCCGGGATATTCACCGTCTCTATCGGGCAGTTGACGAATGCCCAAGCACCAATCTCGGTTACAGTGTTTGGAATGCTGACTGACTTCAGGTTGGAACAATCTATAAAAGCGGAAGCATCAATGGAGGTGATTCCCTTCGCGATAGTGACGCTCGCCACGCTGGGGCAATTATAGAAATATAGTGCGGGAACAAAACTACAGATTCCTATCGCAACGTCCAAGTCGAACGAGCCACAGTTGGCAAACGTAGAAGAATCAAAATACCCAAGGGAGGTTGTGGCATACACCTTCTTGAGATTGGTACACCCGTTGAAGGCGTTGGCGCCGATATTCCATATACTCGACGGCATACTAATGGTTTCCACGGTGGTGCAGTTCATGAAAGCCTCTTCGGCGATGGAAGTCACAGCACACACAATTCCATTGCTTAATGAGATAGCATTTGGGAAGTATATGGACTTCGGCGCTGTGAACCCTTCAGCCATACCTATACATTTGGCGGAGGAATTGCCAGAAGGAGCCCCGGTGGGGTCGGACTCAAATGTAATCTCATAGCGGAGACCTGTGGTTTTGTCTACATAGTACTCATCGTGGATATTGTCACCGAACTGCCCCCAATACGTATGATATAAATAATTTTGCTTGGAGCCTGTCGGCACATTCAGGGTGGCTGTGAAGCCGGTGAAGGGATAAGCATTTTCATCAACAGCGGGAGGTGTCTCGTTATTAACCGTAATATCTTGTATAGCCGTACAGCCTCTGAAAGCATAAGCGTCGATAAATCCCAGCGTTGAGGGCAGGACAATGCTGGTGGGACCGTTTGCTAAAGGGATCGGTCGTGGGCTGGTTATAATAGGGTCGGCCTCTATCTCAAAAGCGTTGGGGCCAATACTGGAGATGCCTTCGTCAAAGACAATCTTCTTGAACAATGTTGCGCCCTGGCCCAACGTTGAACTAACGGCAGTGTAATTACCCGTGGGCACAATCTTCAGCTCAGCGTTACGTGCAGAATTTCGGTCGAAGGCACCTTCCTCGATAATGGTACTCGCAGGCAGTGTCACGCTTTCCAGATTGGAGCACTTGCTAAAAGCATTGGAGGCGATGGTAAATTCTCCTTTCGAGGCGATAGTCACGCTCTTCAGATAGCTGACGCTGGAGAAGGCGCCCGACTTAATGCCTACCACATGTACCCGAATGGTCGTTTGCCCTGTATGAGTAGACTGCAGAATGTTGGGAATCGTAATAGATGTCTTTCTGATGAGAGAGGGCTTCCCGATGGTTGAGGGGGGAGTGGTCAGTCCCACTACGGTAGCCACTATCTCTGTTCTACTTCTCAAGGTAAGTTCATACACCACGCCCTGATTGTCGGTATAGGTCTGTGTATTACCTGACGCAGTCTGCGCCACCACGTCTATTGACATGACTAATGCCAATAGCGTCATACATATCCATTTCACAGTCTTCATATAGTTGATTTATTTAATAATGTATATTCTTCGCCTGCAAAGATAGGGAAAATAATCGATACTTCCAAAAAAAAAGTCGGAAAAAGCAGTACTCTTACTGTTATCGCATCACGAGTTGAACAACTCATGGAGGACGCTGAGGGAGCTTAATTCAGGAAAGGCGGGCAGGTGAATGCGGTAATAGCTGAGCACAATGTCGAGCAGACGGGAGCGGTCTTGCCGCGACATGCGATAGACATGCATGGTGGCATAATCCATACGCATCATCAGTTGCACTTTGGCAGCCTCGTCGGGCTGAAGAATCTCACGGTGTACAGGCGGTTCCATGCAGAAGTTTGAAGCACGAAGGTCGAAAAAACATCCAGGGGTGTATCCTTCCAAATTCGGATAGAAGCCTAAGAAGCGTGCCATACGCATCACAAATACCAGATGGAAGTTGGCTATCTGCCCATTACTACTGCCTAACCACAGCAAACTGTTCACGACATAGTCGAACAGCGGCTCATTCTTCTGCTCACCCTTAAGTGCATGATACAAGAATTCTGCCAAGAACAGCGTTATGCTAAGTTTTGCTGGGTCTGTCTGTAGCGATGGTTGCGGAGTAAGAATAGCGGCACTGGCCAACTTCTGCAGCTTCAACTTAGGGCGCACATCGGTCTCCACGTTTAACAAGGTCAATGGCTGGAAGAATTGCTTCTTCACCTTCCCCTTTGTCGTCTTAGGCAATTGGACGATAAACGACAGCCGTCCGTACACTTTTGTGTACATATCAACAATCATTCGTGTCTCACCATATTTAAATGAATGGAGTACAATAGCAGGTGTTTTTGTCAACATGGCTGCGAAATTACACAAAAAAACGCAAACAGAAGCATTTTTACGTAAGAAAATTTGGTTATTTGGAAAAATAGCAGTACCTTTGCACCCGCTTTTTTGACAAAGCGGTCCCTTCGTCTATCGGTTAGGACGAGAGATTTTCATTCTCTAAAGAGGAGTTCGACTCTCCTAGGGACTACAATCGTTAAATCTGTCATCTGCACAGCCAAGTGCTACCGTCAGGGATAAGGTGGCGGAGGGCTCAGTAGAGTCAGCCCGGGCAGCCGAAAGACGCAAGACCCTCAGGCTTTAACATTAAACGCTAAACATTAAACAATTAAACAAACAAATGGCAAACCACAAGTCATCGGTGAAGAGAATTCGCCAGGAGAAGACAAGACAGCTCCACAACAAGTATTATGCAAAGACCATGCGTAACGCAGTTCGCAAGCTGCGCGCAATGACCAACAAGGAAGAGGCAGTGGCCCTGTATCCGAAAGTTCAGAAGATGCTTGACAAGCTGGCCAAGACCAACATCATCCACAAGAACAAGGCTGCAAACCTCAAGTCAAGCCTTTGCAAGCACATCAACAAGCTGGGATAAACTATCTTTCCCGAGCATAACATACGGTTGTCACCTTTTGGAGGCAACCGTATTTTTTTGTGTTTTTTAGCAGATAAACTTCGTTTATCAGACTTTTTTTTTATACCTTTGCAAAAAATTTTGCGGATACGGTCTACACCTCAGCAAAAAGCAAGCTTTCTGCCTTCGGTTTGCACCGTTATTGCATCCAAGAAAAAACATAGAAAATGTCAGAAGAACTCATACAAGAACAGGAGAACTACTCCGCAAGTAACATTCAGGTACTTGAAGGCTTAGAAGCCGTACGTAAACGTCCCGCCATGTATATTGGCGATATTAGTGAAAAAGGTTTGCATCACCTGGTCAACGAAACCGTCGATAACTCCATCGACGAGGCGATGGCCGGCTACTGCACACACATCGAAGTAACCATCAACGAAGACAACTCCATTACCGTTCTGGACAATGGACGTGGTATTCCCGTCGACGAGCACGAGAAGATGCACAAGTCGGCCCTCGAGGTCGTTATGACGGTACTCCATGCCGGCGGTAAGTTTGACAAAGGCTCTTACAAGGTGTCAGGCGGTCTGCATGGTGTGGGTGTCAGCTGTGTAAATGCGCTGTCCACTCACATGATGTCACAGGTATACCGCAATGGCCACATTTATCAGCAGGAGTACGAGAAGGGTAAACCCCTGTACGACGTAAAGATTGTAGGCGACACAGACAAGACTGGTACCCGCCAGCAGTTCTGGCCTGATGGCACCATCTTTACCACTACTGAATACAAATACGACATCATTGCACGCCGTATGCGTGAGTTAGCCTACCTGAATGCCGGCATCACGATTACGCTCACCGACCTTCGTCCCAACGAGGAGGGCAATCTTCGCGAACCCGAGATATTCCACGCCAAGGACGGTCTGAAGGAGTTTGTGCGCTACGTGGACCGTCACCGCACACATCTTGTTGACGACGTTATTTACCTGAAGACCGAGAAGCAGGGCATTCCCATTGAGGTAGCCGTGATGTACAACACCGACTACTCGGAGAATATCCATTCCTATGTCAACAATATCAATACGATTGAGGGCGGTACCCACCTTGCAGGATTCCGTGCTGCCCTCACCCGTACCTTAAAGAAATATGCCGACAACGACCCGCAGATCTCCAAGCAGATAGAAAAGGCGAAGATTGAGATTGCACCAGAAGATTTCCGCGAAGGTCTGACAGCTGTCATCAGCATCAAGGTGGCTGAGCCTCAGTTCGAAGGCCAGACGAAGACCAAGCTTGGCAACTCAGAGGTTGCAGGTGCCGTCCAGCAAGCCGTAGGCGAGGCCTTAGCCAACTATTTAGAGGAGCACCCCAAAGAGGCCAAAATGATCTGCGACAAGGTGGTGCTTGCTGCTACAGCCCGCATCGCCGCCCGTAAAGCCCGTGAGAGTGTGCAGAGAAAGAACCCCATGACTGGTGGCGGACTGCCTGGCAAACTTGCCGACTGCTCTGAGAAAGACCCGAAAGTTTGCGAGATATTCCTTGTCGAGGGAGACTCCGCAGGTGGTTCTGCCAAGCAGGGCCGTGACCGTCACTTCCAGGCTATCCTTCCATTACGCGGTAAGATTCTAAACGTTGAGAAGGTACAGTGGCACCGCGTGTTCGAAGCAGAGTCTGTCATGAACATCATCCAAAGTATTGGCGTCCGCTTCGGCGTTGAAGGCGAGGGCGACCGCGAGGCCAATGTCGACAAGCTGCGTTACGACAAGATTATCATCATGACCGACGCCGATGTCGATGGCTCACACATCGACACGCTTATCATGACTCTCTTCTATCGCTTCATGCCGCAGGTTATCCAGGGTGGTCACCTCTACATTGCCACACCACCTCTTTATAAATGTACGTACAAGAAATTCTCTGAGTACTGCTACACAGAACAGCAGCGTCAGGCTTTCATCGACAAGTATGTTGCTGGTGACGAGAACGCCACCGCCCTACACACCCAGCGCTACAAAGGTTTGGGTGAAATGAATCCCGAGCAACTGTGGGAGACCACCATGAATCCGGAGAACCGTTTGCTGAAGCAAGTCACTATCGAGAATGCCGCCGAGGCCGATGAGATTTTCTCTATGCTGATGGGCGACGACGTTGAACCTCGCCGTCAGTTCATCGAGAAGAATGCCACATACGCCAACATCGACGCATAACAAATATCATTAAGACAATGAAGAGGCTATTGTTTATTGGCTTGTTAACGGCGCTTGTACTGAATGCCAGCGCACAAGTGAATATTCCAAAGGAGGCTCCGCAGCTTGAGTTCGCATTGCAGCTGAAGGTTACGCTGGGCGAAGCTTTTGGCATCAACAATACACAGCATGGCCGCCGCACCGTGATTCCCATTACTGGCGGCACTTTTGAGGGTCCCCAGCTGAAGGGTACCATTATCAATGGTGGTGCCGACTATCAGTTGGCCAATGCTGACGGCCGTACAGAGCTTGAAGCCATCTACTGCATCAAGACCGACGATGGCGTCTACATTCACGTTCGTAACCGCGGTATCATTGCCAACAGCAAGGATGCAGAGGGCCGTCCCTCGTTCTATTTCCGAGCTGCACCCCAGTTCGAGGCTCCTGCCGACAGCAAATACGGTTGGCTGAACAATTCTCTCTTTGTCTGTGCACCAGAATTCTCGCAAGACTTCAAGGGTATTGTCCTTAACGTTTGGCGAGTAAAGTAAATATCAGGCAGGAGGAAATCAAGATGACATACACCGCCAGCGTCTGCAACACCGTAGGTTGCAGACCTTCGATGCTGGCGTATGGCAGACTGGTGGCAATCAGCTGAAGGATGGCGTTCAGCCCCTCCACCACCTTTACCAACAAAACTGCCGTCACTGGCAGCAGCAACGTAACCAGCGTAAGATATAGAATGAGTGTTGCCGCTGGTATCACCACCAAATTTGTCAGAATAAAATAAGTAGAGAATCGCCCGAAGTAGTAAGCGATCAACGGTGCCACACCTACTTGTGCCGCTACTGAAACTGTTGTGACTCCCCAAAGCCATCGAAGCAAGGGGTGTTTCATCAAGTAGGCCTGCGACACCATTCCCTCCATCAGGGGCTTCACAAGCAGGATGGACACCATGGCAGCAAACGACAATTGGAAACCTACATCAAAGATGCTGACAGGATTGGCTAACAAGATACAGATGACGGCCAGCGACAACGAGTTCAGCGAAACGGGATTACGGTGAAAGATGGAAAGTAACGCACAGATGCTGATCATCACCGCTGCCCGAACCACGCTGACCGGCATTCCTACCAGCAATACAAATCCCCATATACTCAATACTATCAGCACTTGTGACAACATCCTAAAACGGAGTCCAGGCACCAGCATTGACAATAACACGTAGATGATTCCCAAGTGCAAACCGCTCAGGGCCAACACATGCGAGGCACCGCTAACTGCATAAACCTCCTTCAGGTCCTTCGTCATCGCAGTCTTATCGCCCAATGTCATAGCAGCCAACACAGCATATTCGGCATCGCTGGCACCTAACAGCCGATAGCGTTCAAGCAAAGTATGACGATAGCAGAGAAAGTGAAGCTTTACACGCTGCCACAACGACAGTCCTTTCCACGAGTCGGCTTTCCGCTTCCAATGGTTGGCCTTGACAAATGTTTGCCCAGAAAAACCGTGTACCTCCAGATATCGCCTGTAATTGAAATTCCCGTGCTGCCAGTTTCTGTTTGGTTCAATGTGTGACGTAAACTGCAGACGATTACCCACCTGCAACTGACGGCTACGTCCATCCTTAGACACATAACACTTCAGCTTGTGGCCACTACCTACGATGACCGCATCCATCCCCATAGTACGGTCTTTCTCTGCCACTTCTGAGACCACCACTACCTCGTAGCACACCTCCCCCTGGGGCCACGCCACCTCCTTAGGCGAATATCCCAGCAAGAAATAGCCGCCGAAGATACCCGCTACCAGCACCAACGCAGGCAGTAGCAACGGAGCCGACCGCAAAGCAAACTCTCGTCTCAGCATGTCGTCGGCCCACTGGGCTACTTGCCCAAAATCTGCTCGGCATGCTCCTTGGTCTTCACCTGCTTGCCTGCAAATATCTGTTCAATAACGCCCTCCTTATTTATAATAAAGGTGGTACGGATGGTGCCCATGGTCTTCTTGCCATACATCGACTTCTCACCCCACGCTCCCATTGTTTCCAAAAGCTCATGGTTAACATCGGCTATCAGCGGAAAAGGCAATTCATACTTCTCCTTGAACTTTGCATGCGAAGAAGCAGAGTCCTTGCTGACACCCACCACCTCATAGCCTGCACCTTGCAACTCTGTATAGTGGTCACGTAGGCTGCATGCCTCAGCGGTGCAGCCGCTGGTGTTATCCTTCGGGTAGAAGTACAGCACTAACTTGCGACCACGATAATCACTCAGACGGATATCCCGTCCCTGTTCGTCCTTGCCCAATATTTCAGGCGCTTTGTCTCCAATATTCATCATAAATAAGGTATGTATGTTACGTCGATGGTGCAAAGATAATCAAAAAACTTCATTTACGCCACATGATAATCCCGAAAAAGTTTGTAAATAAGAAAATTGTTTTATAACTTTGCACCGATGATACTATTAGACATTCTTTTTATTATAGCTGGTGTGGCACTCGTCTTGTGGGGTGCCGACCGTCTGACGGAAGGTGCCTCGGCTTTGGCACGTAGAATGAGTGTTCCCGAGATAGTGATTGGCCTGACCATTGTGGCAGCCGGCACATCAGCACCAGAGCTGTTCGTCAGCCTGATGTCAGCATTAAAGGGAACGCCCGATATGGCTGTGGGTAATGTGGTGGGATCCAACATCTTCAACGCACTCCTCATTGTGGGCTGTGCAGCTATGGTCGCCCCAATGGTCATTGCCAAGTCAACAGTAAAGAAAGACATGCCCTTTGCCGTACTGGCTGCCGTCTTGTTGCTTGTGGTGTGCATGGACAGCTTTCAGTCAATACATCTCAGCGGTAATGTGATCAGCCGTTTTGACGGATTCCTGCTGCTTGCCTGCTTTGCCATATTCATGACTTACACCTTTAGCGTGGTCAAGAAAGGAGGTGCAGCCGAGACAGCAACCTCCACAGCGCCAATGAGCATCTGGAAAGGCGTGCTATGGGTACTGGTAGGGTTAGGATGTCTCATTTTCGGCAGCAATCTGTTTGTCGATTCAGCCTCGTCAGTGGCCCGTCAACTGGCTATCAGTGAGGGAGTCATAGGCCTGACGATTGTTGCGGGAGGCACTTCACTCCCAGAGCTGGCAACCAGCGTAGTCGCTGCCCGAAAAGGACAGTCTGCCATCGCTATAGGCAACGTTATCGGCTCCAACGTCTTCAACGTCCTGCTCATCTTAGGTCTTACGGCAGTCATCAGCCCTATGCAGATTCAGGGCATAACTATGGTAGACCTCTCAGTCATGATGCTCAGCGTACTTGCCGTTTGGGGCTTTTCCTACACCAAATACACCGTTGCCCGCTGGGAAGGAGCCCTCCTCACCCTGACATTTGTAGCCTACATGGCTTGGTTGTGGCAGTCAATCAGTTAACAAAAACACCAAACATTTGAAAAAAAGGAAAGGAAAATGAATATTCTGATTACTGGAGCCAGCGGTTTCATTGGCTCGTTCATCGTCGAGGAAGCTCTTAAGAGGGGCTTCGAGACGTGGGCTGCCATGCGCAGGAGCAGCTCTAAGGCATATCTGCAGGACAAACGCATCAACTTTATCGAGTTGAACCTATCGTCGAAGGAGCAGCTGGTAGAACAGTTGCGCGGCCAGAGTTTCGACTACGTGGTGCATGCCGCTGGTGTGACGAAGTGTCTGAACAAGGCTGACTTCCGTCGAATCAATACTGAGGGTACCAAGAACCTTGTGATGGCACTGCTGGAACTGCAGATGCCCTTGAAGCGCTTTGTCTACCTGAGCTCACTCAGCGTCTTTGGCGCTATCCGCGAACAGCAGCCCTACGAGGAAATCCGCGAGACGGACACCCCGCAGCCCAATACGGAATACGGACGCAGTAAGCTGGAGGCAGAAAGGTGGCTGGACTCTCTATCTCCTAACTTAGGGAGCTTAGACTACGTCATTCTGCGGCCTACGGGCGTCTATGGCCCTCGTGAGAAAGACTATTTCCTGATGGCACAGAGCATCAAGCAGCACTCTGACTTCGCTGTGGGCTACAAGCGGCAGGACATTACCTTCGTCTATGTCAGCGATGTGGTACAGGCCGTGTTCTTAGCTTTGGAGAAAGGACAGAAGGGCCGCAAGTACTTCCTTAGCGACGGACAGGTGTACCAAAGCACTACGTTCAGCGACCTGATTCACGAAGAGCTGGGCCGTCCTTGGTGGATTCGCATCACGGCTCCCGTCTGGGTGCTTCGCATCGTCACCTTTGTTGGTGAATACGTTGGCCGTTTCACAGGAAAGGTGACGGCACTGAACAACGACAAGTATCACATACTTAAACAGCGCAACTGGCGCTGCGATATTGAGCCGGCCATCCGCGAACTGGGTTATCATCCAGAGGTAGACCTCAAGGAGGGTGTGCGTCGCAGTATAAGCTGGTATAAGGAAAACGGCTGGCTTTAAAAAGTGCGCTCGGCCGAAGGACGCTTGCTACCGGAGGGACGCAAGAAGAGTGAAGAATTAAGAGTGAAAACCTTTAAATATCTATTCGAAATTGAAAAGAAGCCGCGTAAGGGGCTGATAGCAGCAGAGTGGGTCATGATGGGCTACCTGTTGCTGACCTTGCTGTTCATGCTGTTCACATGGACAAAGCTGCCCGATCCAGAGCCGATGCTTTGGGGGCGTTTTCGTGTTGTTGTCACCACAATAGCCCTATGGGGCGTCTACCGGATGGTGCCCTGCCGCCTTACGATGTTCTGTCGCGTGGCGCTATTGCTGGCTCTGCTGTCGTGGTGGTATCCTGATACCTTTGACCTGAACCGCATCCTTCCCAACCTCGACCATCGCTTTGCTACCCTCGAACAGAGATTATTCGACTGTCAGCCGGCCCTGCTCTTTGCCCAGCGGTTGACCAATGCCGTTTTCAGCGAGCTGATGTATCTGGGCTACTCGTCCTATTTCTATCTCATCGCCACCATAACGCTCTACTACTTCTTCAAACGTTACGATGAGTTCCAGCGTATGGCATTTATAGTCCTGGGCTCCTTCTTCGTTTATTATGTCATCTTTGTTGCCCTACCCGTCACAGGACCTCAGTATTACTATCTTGCTGCAGGGCTTGACAATATTAGTCAGGGGGTATTCCCACAAATCGGCGACTACTTCCTTACCCATGACGAAATGATGGAGATGCCTGGCTGGAAGGACGGTTTCTTCTACCAGTTCATGGAACATGCCCACGCTGCCGGCGAACGCCCGACTGCCGCTTTCCCCAGCAGTCATGTCGGCGTGACGCTTATCCTGCTATTGTTGGCCTGGCACACTCGCAGCTGGCGGCTGACGCTGTTTGTACTATTCTTCTTCCTACTGATGTGTATGGCCACCGTATACATCCGTGCCCATTATGTTATCGATGTCGTTGCAGGCATCATTTCAGCTGTAATCATATACCCCATCTTATTCTATTTTAGGCGAATTTAAGGGTAAAAACATATTTTTCCTTTAGAAAATTTGGTCGTGTCAAAATTATTACCTACCTTTGCGGCAGATAACAAGACATAATAAGTCCGAGGATTCCGACATCAACGTACGCGTCGGAATTCTTTCTTTTTTGTCTGCCTAAAATAATAACTGAAAATTGAATTCGAGTTTTACTCGCTTTCCTAAGGAAGAAATAATTAAATAAGATAATAAATATGGCATACATGTCACAAGAAGGCTACGACAAGTTGATAGCCGAACTAAAGCATTTGGAGAGCGTTGAGCGTCCCAAGGCATCGGCCGCCATCGCGGAAGCTCGCGATAAGGGCGACCTGAGTGAGAACAGTGAATACGACGCCGCCAAAGAGGCTCAGGGTCATCTGGAGGCGAAGATTAACCAGTTGAAGCTGGCTATATCCGAGGCAAAGATTGTGGACACCTCGCGGCTGTCCACCAACGCCGTCCAGATTTTGTCGAAGGTGGAGATGACCAACCTGGCCAACAAAGCCAAGATGTCGTATACCATCGTCAGCGAGAGCGAGGCCAACCTGCGTGAGGGTAAGATCAGCATCACGACTCCCATTGCCCAGGGACTATTGAACCACAAGGTGGGCGACGAGGTGGAAATCAAGATTCCACGCGGCACCATCAAGTTGCGTATCGACAAAATCACCGTCGGCTGATAAATAGTAAATTGTAAATAGTCAAATTGTAAATTAAAAGATGGATATTTTCAGTAGAATTGCTGCTGGTGAGATTCCCAGCTACAAGTGCGCTGAGAACGACGAGTTCTACGCATTCCTCGACATTAATCCGCTGGTGAAGGGTCACACCCTCGTGATTCCCCGCCGCGAAGTAGACTACATCTTCGACATGGACGACGACGAGATTGGCCGCTATCAGCAGTTTGCCAAGAGCGTAGCCGTTGCCCTGAAGAAAGCATTCCCCTGCAAGAAGGTGGCACAGGTGGTACTCGGCCTTGAAGTGCCCCACGCACATATCCACCTCATCCCCATGCAAAGCGAAGCCGACGTCGACTTCCGTCGCGACAAGCTGAAGCTCACTGAGGAGGAATTCAAGGAAATAGCTGCAAAGATTTATGCAGAATTCAAAAAGCAGTAGTCCTGGCGACTACTGCTTTTTGAATTATATGAACTCTTCGCCATATTTTAACCTGACTTCGTTCACATATTTTCGTATCAGGGCCGACGAGTCTCCCTTTTTACATATCAGCAACACGTCGCCTGCCTCTGCTACGATGTAGCCTTCCAGCCCGTTGATTACCGCCAAGTGGCCCTTGGGCATCTTGATGATGTTGTCGCGACAGTCCTCGAGCAATACCTCCGAGGCCACCACCACATTGTCACCCTCGCTCTTACGCTGTCCCTCATAGATGGAGTGCCAGGTGCCAAGGTCAGCCCAACCGAAGCTACACTTCATGACATACACCTCCTGCGACTGTTCCAGCACACCGTTGTCCATCGAAAGATTGGGGAACTTCGAGAAGTTCTCTCTCACGAAGTCACGCTCTTCCTCTATGGACACCATCTGCCCCTCCTTGTCTATCATACGGAACACCACGGGCAGGATTCTGCGAAGACTGACAACCAAGTGGCGGACATTCGACAGGAAAATGCCCGTATTCCACAGGAACTCGCCACTCTCTACAAACATACGAGCAAAATCACGCTCAGGTTTCTCGGTAAACGACTGCACTTTGAACAGTCCATCGGGGCCGGCACTATCGCCCATCTGAATATAACCATATCCAGGCTCTGGACGAGTTGGCTTCACACCCATTGCTATCAGACAGTTGTGCTGGTCAACAAAGTCCAGGCAATCAAAAACGTTACGTTCGAAAGCATCGTCGCCAAACACCGCTTGGTCTGACGGAATAATGATAATCTGTGAATCAGCGCAGACGTGTGAAATACGGTATGCTGCCCAAGCGACGCTTGGAGCCGTGTTACGAGCCACAGGCTCAGCCAGAATATTGTCAACAGGCAGCTCAGACAACTGTTCCTCCACCCAATGGGCGTATTCTATCTGCGTGCTTATGTAAATATTCTTCTTGGGGATGATGCGCACCATGCGGTCATAGGCCTGCTGCAACAGCGTTCGTCCCGTTCCAAAGAAATCGATGAACTGCTTAGGTTTCTCTTCCCTACTGCAAGGCCACAGACGGCGTCCTTTTCCTCCAGCCAGGATGACACAGAAATGTTTTTCTGATATACTCATTATAAAAGATTTGAAAGTTAGCTTGTTTCGGGTACGAAGGTACACAATAAAAATGAGAAATGCAAGTATTTTTAAGATTTTTAGCGGAAAGTTTTGTCATTCCAATTTTTCTTATTACCTTTGCACCGCTTTTCGAGCCCAGATGGCGGAATCGGTAGACGCGCTGGTCTCAAACACCAGTGGGGCAACCCGTGCCGGTTCGACCCCGGCTCTGGGTACTAAGGTTTCAGAAGCAAACCCTTGTGAGTAATTAAACTTGCAAGGGATTTTTTATAAAAACCAATACGTTGTTATGAGCAGAATCCTAAAACTAATGATCCTACTATCATCTTTGATAGCCGTTCCCTCTGTTGCACAACCGCTTTACGTGGGTACCTATAATATAAGGTATCAGAACAACGACGACAGTCGCAACGGTAACGGATGGACAAAGCGTTGCCCTGTGGTGTGCGACCAGTTGAACTTCGAGCATCCCGACATCTTTGGTACACAAGAAGTGTTAGAGCCCCAGCTGCACGACATGCTACAGCGACTCGACGGCTACGACTACATCGGCGTGGGGCGCGACGATGGCAAGACTAAAGGCGAGTATGCTGCCATCTTCTATGATAAGCAAAGGCTACGCCTTGTGGAAAACGGTCATTTTTGGCTTTCGGAGACGCCCGACAAGCCCAGTTTAGGGTGGGATGCTGCCTGTATCCGTATCTGTACTTGGGGAAAGTTCGAGGTTGTTCAGGACGGTGGAACCGCCCTGCGCACTGACGGCACGATGGGATTACAGTTCTACTTCTTCAACCTGCACATGGACCATGTGGGGGTGAAGGCTCGTCGCGAGGCTGCCAAGCTGGTGGTGGAGCGCATCGGCCAGATGGCTGGCGACAAACTGCCCGTGGTGCTGACGGGCGACTTCAATGTCGACCAGAACGATGAGATCTATGGTATCTTCACACAGTCAGGACTCGTCGACAGCTACACGGCCGCCCGTCTGCGCTTTGCCGAGAACGGCACGTTCAACGCCTACCATCAAGAGCGAAAGACCAGCAGTCGCATCGACCATGTGTTTGTGTCGCCGCAGTTCAGCGTCGACCGCTACGGTGTGCTGACCAACACCTACTGGGCTGACAGCCAGCGCCTGCCCTCCGACCACTATCCCGTCTTCGTGCGACTAAAAGTCCCCCTTCATAGCGATAGCAGATTTTTTACTTCACTCTTCTTGCGTCCCTCCGGTAGCAAGCGTCCTTCGGCCGAGCGCACTCCTCAGGTAAATCCTTTCATTGGTACTGGTGGCCACGGCCACGTGTTCCTTGGCGCCAACGTACCCTTCGGCTTTGTTCAGCTTGGTCCTACAAACCGTAAGGACGGCTGGGACTGGTGCTCGGGCTATCACTACAGCGACTCCGTAATCATCGGCTTCAGCCATCTGCACCTGAGTGGTACGGGGTGTGCCGACCTGGGCGACATTGCTTTCCTGCCTGTGCTCGATGCCAATCAGCAGCGTGTGGCTTTCTCGCATCAGGCTGAATACGTCCGTCCCGGCTATTACTCCGTGATGCTTAGCAATGGCATCCGCGTCGAGCTGACCGCTACCGAGCGTACAGGACTGCATCGCTATACCCTTCCCACCTCTGCTTCCGAGGGCTATCTTCGATTCGACCTGCAGCAGGGTATTGGCTGGGATGAACCGCTCGATTGTGAAATCCGTCAGGAGAGCCCTACTGTCATTTCCGGTTATCGTCACTCCAAGGGCTGGGCCAACCATCAGCAGGTGTACTACGTGGCAGAGTTCTCGCGACCCGTTGAGGTATATAAAGAGGAGAAAAACATAAAGGTGCTTCGTTTTGCAGGTGGCGATCAGCCACTGTTGGTACGCGTGGGCCTGTCGGCTGTCAGCATCGAAGGGGCCAAGGCAAACCTGAAGGCAGAGCAGCCGGGCTGGGACTTCCGAAACACAGTGGCCCAGGCCGACCGCAAGTGGGAAGAGCAGCTACAGAAGATTCAGGTATCAGGCGGCAATCCTGACGAGCGAACCATCTTCTATACCGCTATGTATCACACCATGACAGCCCCCTCAGTGTTCTGCGACGTCGACGGACAATACCGCGGTTCCGACGGCAAGGTGCATCAGGGCGACTATGTGAACTACACCACTTTCTCCCTATGGGACACCTACCGTGCTGCCCACCCGTTGATGACGCTTATCCACCAAGACCGTCAGGAAGATATTGCCCAGACCATGCTCAACATCTGGCACGAACAGGGCAAGCTACCCGTATGGCACCTGATGGGTTGCGAGACCAACTGCATGGTGGGCAACCCCGCCATCCCCGTATTGGCCGACCTGGTGCTGAAAGGACTGACAACCAAACGCGAAGAGGCCCTCGCTGCGATGAAAGCCTCGGCCATGCTCGACGAGCGCGGACTGAAGTTGCTGAAAGAGTATGACTACATTCCGTGCGACCTCTTCAGCGACAACGAAACGGTAGGCCGGGGCTTGGAGTACGCGTTGGCCGACTGGTGTGTAGCGCGTGTGGCAGAGCAAATGAAGAACAAAGCTGACCAGAAATACTTTGACCAGCGTGCACAGAGCTACCGCAAGTACTTCGACCCCAAGACTGGCTTTATGCGAGGCCTCGACAGCAAGGGTCGCTTCTCGTTCTCAGATGCCTCGAATCCCTTCAATCCTTTCCACTCAGCCCCCAAGAACCGCGACTATACCGAGGGCAACGCCTGGCAATACACATGGCTCGTGCCTCATGATGTCCACGGGCTGGTGTCGCTCTTCGGCAATAAACAGCGCTTCGTCTCGAAGCTCGACTCGCTTTTCATCGTCGATGGCGATTTGGGCGAAGAGGCTCCCCCCGATATCTCAGGCCTTATCGGACAGTATGCCCACGGCAACGAACCCAGCCACCACGTGCTTTACCTCTATAACTATGTGGGCCAGCCCTGGAAGGGTGCTCAACTCATCCGCCGCACGCTACACGAACTCTACCACAACGCCCCCGACGGTCTGAGCGGCAATGAGGACGTTGGTCAGATGTCGGCCTGGTATATCCTCTCGGCGATGGGCATCTACCAAGTGGAGCCTGCTGGTGGCAAATACGTCTTCGGCACTCCGTTGTTCCCTGAAGTGACGATGAACGTCGGCCACGGCAAGACCTTTACCATCCGTGCCAACGATGTCAGCGACCAGAACATCTACATCCAAAACGCCCGTCTGAACGGCAAGCCCTACGCGCGTTCCTATATTATGTACGACGACATCGTTCGCGGCGGCACCCTTGAATTCCAGATGGGCCCACAGCCCTCCAACTTCGGGACACGAACCGGATCATTGCCATAAAATCAGAGGATATGAAGACCAGAATTGTATGCTTTATATGGACTGTGTTCGTGGTACTGACGGCTACGGCGCAAGAGTCCAAACGACCAAGGGTGGAGAACAGGCTGTTTCGTTCGGAGGTCATCGATAAGAAGATTGAGGAGGTGAAACAGTTGCTCAGCGGCAACCCGCGGTTGGCGTGGATGTTCGAGAACTGTTTTCCAAACACGTTGGAGACCACCGTTCACTATCGGCTGCTGGACGGCGAAGACGACACCTTTGTCTATACAGGCGACATCCATGCCATGTGGCTGCGCGACTCTGGGGCACAGGTATGGCCCTACGTGCAGTTTGCCAACGAAGACCCAGCGCTGAAGAAGATGCTGCGCGGCGTCATCCTGCGGCAGTGGAAGTGCATCAACATCGACCCCTACGCCAATGCCTTCAACGACGGCCCGACGGGCGGTGAGTGGCAGACGGACAAAACCGACATGAAACCCGAGCTACACGAACGGAAATACGAAATCGACTCCGAGTGCTATCCCATCCGTCTGGCCTACGAGTACTGGCGGGTAACTGGCGACGACACCATTTTCGGCGCACAGTGGTTGCAGGCCATTGAAAAGATTCTGCAGACCTTTCGTGAGCAACAGCGCAAGGAAGGCCGCGGGCCCTATCGCTTCCTGCGCAATACTGATCGTGCCTTCGACACCGTTGGCTGGGATGGCTACGGTGCTCCTGTCCGTCCAGTAGGTCTTATCGTCTCCGTGTTCCGTCCCAGCGACGATGCCACTACCCTACCGTTCCTCATCCCTTCAAACTTCATGGCTGTCAGCTCGCTGCGCAAGGCGGCCGAGATTCTGACCAAGGTGAACCATCGTGCTGACCTGGCACATTCGTGTACGGCACTGGCCGATGAGGTGGAGCAGGCATTGAAAGAGTATGCTGTAGTGGAGCATCCGAAATATGGCAAGATCTACGCTTTCGAGGTCGACGGCTTTGGCAACCACCTGCTGATGGACGATGCCAACGTGCCGTCGCTCTTAGCGATGGGTTACTTAGGCGACGTGCCGATGGACGACCCCGTCTATCAGAACACACGTCGCTTCGTGTGGAGCGAGGACAACCCCTGGTTCTTCCGCGGCAAGGCTGGCGAGGGCATCGGCGGGCCACACATCGGTCACGACATGGTGTGGCCCATGAGCATCATGATGAAGTGCTTCACGGCCCAGAGTGATGACGAGATACGCCATTGCATGCGCTTGCTGCTCTCGACCGATGCCGGTACGGGCTTTATGCATGAGTCGTTCCATAAGGACAACCCAGAGAAGTTCACCCGTCCCTGGTTTGCCTGGCAGAACACCCTCTTTGGAGAACTGGTGCTGAAACTCATTGCCGACGGCAAGGCCGAACTGCTGAATAGTCTTTGAGAAATGAATTGCTACTGACTGCCAGAAATGGAAAAATAGGGGTGCTTTTTACTTTTTTTGTCGGAATTAGTCTATAATTGGAAAATTTTGTGTAAGTTTGCAGTCGAAAATGGACTACACGATTAATGTGAGAAACAGGCTGTTGAATCTTGATACCCCTATAGTGATGGGTATCTTGAATGTCACGCCAGATTCGTTTTATGCCAATAGCCGTATTTCGACAGAGGCTGAGGTGATAGAACGTTCTCGTCAAATACTGGCCGAAGGCGGTGTTATCATCGATGTAGGGGCATGTTCAACGCGTCCAGGCAGTACTCCTGCATCAGAAGAGGAGGAAACGTTAAGATTGCGTAGGGCATTGCGAATCCTACGACAGGAATTGCCTGAGGCTGTGGTTTCCGTTGACACGTTCCGGCCAGAGGTTGCCAGCATGGCTGTGAAGGAATTCGGTATCGACATCATCAACGACATCAGTGGCGGCTCGGAAGAAATGTTCCGCACGGTGAGCCGTCTTGGTGTTCCATATATATTGACGTCGGTGAAGAGTAGCATGCGTGAGATGCTGCTGGATTTCTCTGAGAAGGTGCAGCAGTTGCGTGATTTAGGTCAAAAGGATATCATTCTCGACCCAGGCTATGGTTTTGGCAAGACGTTGGAGGAGAACTATGAGATATTGAAAGTTCAGGAGCGTTTGCAGGTGATGGAGTTGCCATTATTGGTAGGTGTATCGCGGAAATCCATGATTTTCCGTATGCTTGAGACAACACCGGAGGAGTCGCTGAACGGCACAACGGTCCTGAATACGATAGCTCTGATGAAGGGGGCGAATATTCTGCGTGTACATGATGTAAAGGAGGCAGTAGAGTGCTGTAAACTTGTAGGATTATGTTTTTCGAGTTTGGCATAAAGGATTTTATCGACATTCTGCTGGTAGCGATGATGCTCTACTACATCTACCGGTTAATGCGTGATTCACGTTCGCTGAATGTGTTTATCGGCA
>JAEEGL010538458.1_pt1 | contig 36042 bp, 45 predicted proteins | sample 9134231 | NCBI WGS metagenome assembly JAEEGL01 (sample SAMN16246548, study PRJNA631951) | gut metagenome | biome: gut microbiome; feature: rumen; material: fiber-attached | host: Bos | place: Iran: Karaj | collected 2018-10
AAATATCTGTCATATGGGCGGTGCGCCATCCCAATTTTTCCACCGCCCAGATTCGAATCTCAGATCTGAGCGGTGCATTTTGCATTTTTACCCACCGCCCAGATTCGTATTCTCATTCTGGGCGGTGCTTACAGCATTTTTTACAAGCAGTCCCGCCCCAAGCACATGCCGCAGCCGGCACATCACAACCGCGCGGAACTTCGGAGACACCAACCACACAGCGCAGCAGTCTCCCGCAAAATCGCCAATAGTGGCTAGCCACCGCCACGTGTCGCGGAGCAGCGAAAGCTCCGCGGAGCCGTTGGCCTGGGCCAGCCACCGAATGCGCCGCGGAGCCGTAGCCCGCGGCGCTACACAATCCCCCCTCCGCGCAGGCCCGGGTTAGTGACCATATAGCATAGCGCCTGGCGCTGCGTCAAGGACGCACCGCAGGTGCGCTGGCGAAGTCCTTGATGCACGCCAAAGCTATGCTACGATTCATATTTCCGGGCCGACAAATAGTACATGTATGATACGATTCATATTCCCCGGCCGCTTCGACTGCAGCGACCCGGGCGCGTATACTTCAACAAGAAAGGATGAAAGCTAGCCTTTAGAGCTCTATGCCCTCCATCACCTTGGGTATGCGACATTTGATCCTGTCGCCGTACTTGGCATAGAGGTAGTCCTCAAATTCTTTGGGATCGGCGCTGTTATGCGCAAACATGTCCCAATGCCCCGGGATAACCAGCTTGGGGCCAACTTCCCCTGCAAAATCTACTGCCTCCTGATAGGTCATGTTGCCGATGCAGTTATCAAGATAACGCCTTGCATCGCGGCCATTTATAGGCAGAAGCTCCACGTCAAAGTCTCCAAATGCCTTTATTGCCGGCAGCATCCCTTCATATCTCACGGTGTCGCCGGCGTGGTGGATCCTGACACCATTAATCTCAACAATATATTGAAGATACGGATACAAGCCGCTCTCCGGGTCCTTATCCAGAAACTCGTGAGAAGCCGCAACCGCATGAATCGTGGCATCGCCCACAGTGACAGATTCTCCCGCATTCAATCCAATAGCATTCTCGCCGGCAATACCGTCGGAGAGCACTGCCTCCATATGCTTTCTCGGAAAAAGAAATTTCGCATCCGGGTTGTTGCCGGCCCAGATCTTCCATGCTTCGTGGTCGATATGATCCAGGTGATCATGGGTACCCAGAAATGCGTCGACCCCCGTCAGTTCTTTTGCCGGAATAGGCGGCTGTGTCTGCCGTTCTGAATCCGGTGATGCAAAGTAGTCTATGCATAGGGTTGTGTTGCCTGACTTGATCATAAGTCCCATCTGTCCGAGCCAGTAGATAGTTACATTGTGCGAGGCGTGATTCATAGTCACCTCCCCTTTCTTTTATCTCACTTTTTCCTGTATCCGATTGCCTTCACCTTGCCCCGGTGTTAATGTAGTTGAGTATGAGTATTTAGATTGTGGGGACAATGAATTGAAATATTGGAAAACTTTTCGTAATTACATGGAATACTTCCTGGTCTATGCCTTTTTCGGCTGGGTGTACGAATCCATCTGGTGTGATGTGATTTATCACAGGAGAGGCTTCCACAACCATGGTGTTTTATTTGGTCCGTGGCTTCCGCTCTACGGCTTTGGTTTCTTTATCATTCTGGGCATTTTCAGGCTCCTGAAGATCAAGAAGCCTGTACCGACCTTCATTGTAGGTGGCCTCATCGCCACTGTGGCTGAGCTGATTGCCAGCTATGTTATTGAAGCGACGGTTGGCCATAGCATGTGGTCCTACCAGGGATATCCGCTTAATTTTGACGGCAGGATTGCTCTTGTTCCATCGCTGATGTTTGGTCTTTTGATCACCGCAGCCATGTGTCTGATCCAGCCGGCTATCATGAAACTGCAGGCCAAGCTTGGAGACAGCAAGGCTCACAACATTTGCTTTATCATCATCGCTTCCCTGTTCTTTATTGATCTGCTGGCAAGACTCGTATATGGAAGTAATATGTAACATTTCAGTTACTGCAGATATTTAGTCAGAGCAAACATGTTTCTCCTGGCGTCGTTGTAGCCAAGCCAGTACAGGTTGCCGAGTTTGTTCATGTTGCTCTCGACTCTTTTGACAGTGACATGTTCGGAGGGTGCGATCACAAAGATCCTGCCCTCCTTTTCAAGTCTGTCTATCTCATCGCATTCCAGGTTGTAATCATGGTTCATGGACATGAGCTTCCTGGCAAATTCCGGGTTATCCTTGTAAAATCTCTCGGCATATTTATTGGAGGATTCCTTTTTACGGAAGCCTCGCTCTCTGGTCTTGATGACGATGATATTCTCGTATCCATGCTCCAGCGCCCATTTGTAAGGAATGTGACAGCTACAGCCGCCGTCGAGGCATCGCTGTCCGTCCACATCCACCATGGGAGAAACATAGGGCATTGAAGCTGAGGCCTTGATGGCACTCAGGATATCCTTGCACTTACCCTTCTCAAAGTACACAGTCTTACCGGTGTCGCAGTCCGTGGCCACTGCCACAAACCTCCTTCTGGGATTGTAAAATTCAGTCTCATCAAGGGAATCCAACTTCTCGTTGGGCCTTATGGCGAAGTCGATATTCAGCGGGCTGTGAGAATGCAGCATAGCCTTTGCCCCGATATAGTCAGAATCGTGCCTGTACTCAAGATTGCATCTGGCAGAGCGCCCGATCTGTCCCGAAGCATAATTAAGTCCCGCCATAGCGCCGGCGCTGACTCCGATAACACACTCAAAGTTCAGGTTGTTTTCCATCAGAAAATCCATCACGCCCTGATTGTAGAGCCCCCTAAATGCACCGCCTTCAATGACAAGGCATCCCTTGGTCAGCTGTCCTCTGGCGTGCCCTGAAGGTATCTGATCCAATTTGCTATAAATCTTTCGTCTGTGACTCATATCAATCCTCTCCGATAAGGTGAACTATCTGCGGCTCATGGCCCACTGCCGGCAGGATTTTTTCAAAAAGATCTGCGGTCCTGAGCTTAAGGCTGGAGGTGCACACACATGGGTGGCATCCGATGAATTCGCCGTTCTTAACATCCTCGTCAATGAGGAGCTGCACGGCTTTATCCACGTCGTTCATGAGACCCATGACACTTACGGCTCCGGGCTCAATATCGAGATACTTCAGCATGTCCTCTGCCTCGGCAAAAGAAAGCCTGGCTGAGTTTATCTGGCTGGATAACTCCTTGGTCTTGAATTTCTTGTCTCCCGGCATCAACAACAGGTAGAATCTGGTCTTTTGTCTGTTGCACAGAAAAAGGTTCTTGCACATCAGGGTATCAAGGGCCTCGTCTATGGCCCGGCAGGCCTCCATGGTGGTGGCCGCCTCGTGATCTACGCGCTTATACTCTATTCCAAGTTCATCCAAAAAGTCATAAACTCTGACTTCTCTTGGTAAGCGACCTTCGGTATTCTCAGGTCTTCCCTCAAACAATTCCATTTCACATGCCTCCGGTTTTCTATATTATAGTTTTCTCCTTCTGATCAATCTTTGGGGAAGTCATATCTTACTACTTCACAGTTTTTAATCCCAAAGGAAGAAAACTCCTCATTATTCATTTCTCTAAAGTAGGATTCCACAATTCTGGCTATTCCGTTGTGGGCCACAAGGATGTATTCCTTGTCACCGGCCTTGATATCATCAAGGAGATTGTATATCCTCTGGGCCAGCTGCAGCATGGATTCTCCGGTACCGAACCTGCTTGCCATATCTTTTTTGGCCTCATGAAATTCCTTCCCATCCCTGGGTGTTGACTCGTATCTTCCAAAGTTCTGCTCAATGAGCCTTGGCTCGATCTTCATCGGAATGCCGGTCATTTCGGAAATGTGTCTTGCGGTCTCCGATGCCCTGACAAGGGGCGAGGTAAGTATCATGTCTGCAGTAATCCCCTGTTCCCGGATCCTGCTCCCTGTCTCAATTGCCTGGCTGTGGCCCTTTTCCGTAATCTCGATATCCGTGGCTCCGCAGATCTTGTTTTCAACATTCCAGACTGTCTCACCATGTCTGACAAAATAAAAATGGTCCATGTTTATACCTTTCGATTATTCTTGTTAAATCAGTTAAAGATAGTATACCTCAAAAAACAAAAAGCAGAGACTCCTTTCCAAGTGCCCGTATTTTAGCTATTATAGGGGATATATGAAAAAAAGTTGGAGGAAAAAAATGGAAAAAACACAAGCAAAAGCAACCTTTTCGCGATTCGGTTTCAGCTACACCGCTATATATCTCTTATACTTCGCTGTAGTGCTGATCGCATATCTTATCATCACCTCGGTGACAGGCGACTCAGAGTCATCCTCGGATTTGCCGGGAATCCTTGCCAATTTTGGTTTACGTTTCGTGGTCATCTATCCCATTATGTACCTGACCATCAGAAAACTCCCCAAGTTCGAGATTAAAAAGAACAAGCTGGGATTCGGAGGTTTTCTGGCATGCGTATGCATATCTTACACTCTCATGTACTTTGCAAACCTCTTTGGACTGTTTTTAAATTCAATGCTGGGAAAACTCACCGGACAAGGCGCCGTTAACCCCATTCTGGATGTGGTAGACGCTATTCCCCCTGCGCTGCAGGTTGTGATCGTTGCTATCCTGGCACCGATCTGGGAGGAACTCCTCTTTAGAAAGTTCCTTCTTGATAGAATCGCAGGCTACGGAGAAGTCCTTGCCATGCTGCTCTCAGGCTTTATGTTCGGCTTGTATCACGGCAACCTGGCACAGTTCACTTACGCCACTGCCCTTGGATGCTTCTTTGCATTTATCTATCTGCGCACAGGCAAGATCTACATCACCATTATCCTGCACATGATCATCAACGGATTAAGCACCTTCTTAACGTCCTTCTTGCTTAGCGGCGTAAACATTCGTGAGATGATGGGTTATCTCACAAATGGCGACATGGAGGGTTACACCAATTTCATCAACGAGAACATCGGTGCCCTTGCAGCTCTTTCCATTGCAGGTATGGTCATGATTATAGTTTTGATTACCGGAATCGGCCTGATGATCGGCCTTAGAAGGAAATTCGTATTTGAGCACCGCGAGGGTGAAATCCCCAAGGGTGAGCGCTTTAAAACAGCTATCTTCAACCCCGGGATGCTCTTTTATGTGATCTTCTGGATTGGATCAATTGTTCTGGCTCAGTTTGGAATCAGCCTTTTCAACCAGCTCTTTAACATCCTGCACTAACGCCGTCACAGTTTTCTGTAGACAGTAAAGTACATGGTTCCGCAGCTTGCGACACCACCGATAAAATTCGAGATGGGCTCGGCAAGAAACACACCCATAACCCCAAGGGACGGTATCATGGGGAGCAGGATCGTCAGCGGGATCACGATAAAGGCCTTCCTCAGTAATGAGAAAAAGATGGCCTGCTTGGATTTACCAAGTGACACAAAAGTAGATTGACCTACAAATTGCAGAGACATGAAGATGAATGCCATGAAATACACTATAAGTGGCCATCTTCCTGTCTCTATTACTTTGGGATCAGATGAGAAAATTGTCATAAACCCATGGGGGAAAATCATGATAAGCGCCCACATAACGGCGGTGTAGCAGATGCCCACCAGAGCCATGAACCTGATGCCCTGCTTGACTCTGGCATTCTCCCCGGCCCCATAGTTATAGCTCAAAATAGGCTGAGAGCCGGCAGTCACGCCGTTTATAGGAAGTCCGATCATCTCCCTGACAGAATTTATGATAGTCATGACCGTGATGTACAGGTCTCCGACTTCCCTTCCGTAGCTGGACAGCATCATGTTACAGACCGCCTGAACTGCGCAGTTTGTGGCCGACATGATAAATCCCGCAAAGCCCAGCACCACTATCTCTTTCACCAGCGAAAGAACCGGTGCCAGCATGTCTTTTGCCGAAATCCGAATGATCGCAGTCTTGCCAAAGAGAAACCTCAAAACCAGCAGACAAGCCACGAATTGTGATATCACAGAGGCCAGAGCCGCGCCCTTTACGCCCATTCCCAGCACAAAAATAAAAACAGGATCAAGGATCATGTTGATCACAGCGCCCGTCATCATATATGCCATGCCCTTCTGCGGGTATCCCTGAAGGTTAATGAAACCGATCATTCCGGTTCCCGTGGTAACAAACAATGTCCCGAGAATATAGACGCTAAGATAGTCGTTGGCGTAGCCGTAGGTATTGGTACTGGCGCCCAGAAGATATAGCAGCGGCCTCTTGGTCAGAAACAGCACCAACATACAGGCCAGTCCTGTGATCACCTGCATGAACAGCGTTGTCACCTCGATGTTCTTGGCCTTTTCATCGTTGCCGGCTCCTCTGGCCATGGAACAGAGCGGCGCTCCGCCGGTAGCAAAGAGATTGGTGAAGGCTGCAATAAGACTGATTATAGGCATAGTAAGGCCAACGCCGGTCAGCGCGATACTCTCCGCTTCCCCCGGCATGTGCCCCAAATAAACCCTGTCCACAATGTTGTAGACCAGCTGCACAAACTGCGCGATGGTCAGCGGAATGGCCTGCGCCAGTATAAGCTTACTGATTTTCTCGGTTTTGAAATCCCCGCGTTCCAAATCACTTTCTCCCAATCACATTTATCCACTTCTCAGCTCCGCGCATCTTACTGCCCTCGCCGTATTTAAAGGACGCATACTTAATATTCAACGTTTGGATCTGCCATCTCCGCCGCAATCCCGGGAAGAAGCGTGATGTCCGCAGGAAGCCAGTCCACGCTCTCAAGCTCTCCAAGGGTCAGCCATCTTGCCGCCTCGTGCTCCAGGAGCTGCAGCTTGCCCTCAGCAACCGTGGCCCAGTAGCAGTTCATGTGGAGATGGAAAGTCGGATAGTCGTAATCGATGACATCGATCAGGTCATGAACCTCAATCTCAGCTCCAAGTTCCTCTCTGATCTCCCGGATCAGCGCCTGCTGAGGTGTCTCGCCATCCTCGATCTTTCCGCCCGGAAACTCCCAGCCATCCTTGTAATCACCGTAACCGCGCTGGGTGGCAAATATCTTGGTCTTTTTATGATAATCGTCGCAGATTATGGCTGCGACCACATTTACAATCTTCATGTTTCCTGTGTTCCTTATTTCTTGTTTGTGCGGTAACCCACGACAGACCCGATGATTCCGCCTACTACGTGGGAAAGATTTGAAACATTATCCTTGAGGAAAACTCCCTCATACACCTGCTGCCCCAGAAAGATCACGGCCACCAGGATAAACGTCAGAGGTATTTCACCATTCTTAAAGCTTGTGAAGGATGTCAGCAGGATAAATGCAAACACCACTCCGCTGGCACCGCACAGAGCCACATTCGGGAAAAGAAAATAATTCACAAGGCCGGTCACGAGAGCTGTTATCAGAATGACCTGCACAATCCTTTTGGATCCGTACTTTTCCTCAAGCATCGGTCCCAGCAGCAGGATATATGCAGCGTTTCCAATGTAGTGCTCCCAGCCGGAATGCCCCAGCACATGGGTAAAGAACCTGATATAGGTCAGCGGATTGGCAAGTCCCGAGTGATATGTCATGAACAACAGCTCGTTGCTCTTTCCAAGGGTCGCGATCCCCAACACCAGCACCGCCAGACTAATGAATATGAACCCCAGTACCACCGGAGAATTAAAGGTTATCTTAAGCTTTTTCATCTTATGCTCCTGATTAAAATCTAATCTCTTTCACCGAAAAAAGCGGGCACTGTCAGGTGTCCGCTAATTTATCCCTATATGCAAGAGACAGCAAGTCGTTTGGGACATTCGGATATTTGGCTCTGAGCTCGCCCTCGTAGATCAGCCTGAATCCATCATAGGAAAACTTTGGAGTTGTCATGCATGACACAAAAGTGTATCCCAGCTCATCCAGGTTTTCTGCGGCAAAAATTGCCCCTTTGGGGATAACTGCCATGGCGCGCTCGCCTCTGTCGGTGTCCCTGCCCAGCAAGTACACCTCTTTAGATGACTCTGTGATCACGGTGATCCGCATACCGCATCCCTCGTGATAGTACCAGATCTCATCACAGTCAATCTGGTGAAAATGCGATACCTCCCCGCTTCGGAGGAGAAAATAGATGCTGCCGGACAGAGGACGTCCATCCCAAGTATCTGCGCTAGTATAACTCTCAGAAAACCATCCGCCCTCCGGATGCTTATCAAGACCATATTCCGAAATCAATTCCTTTTCTCTGCTCATAGTTCTCCCGCCTCTTGATTCTCACTGTGGTTTCTCAGTGAAGTTGCCCGTTTCTGATGATGATAGTTAAAAGAACCTGTTCCGATCACAACACCATGAACAGTGTACCGGCACCGATGAGTATGCAGCCGATCACTGACTTGGCGGTGAACTGCTCGTGCAGGAATACAAAGGCCAGTACCAGAGTTATCACAACGCTGAGCTTATCTATAGGCACAACCTTGGAGGCCTCCCCCACCTGAAGTGCTTTGTAATAGCACAGCCAGGATGCTCCCGTTGCCAGTCCGGACAGTATCAGAAATATCCAGCTCTTCTTGCTGATCTCGGACAGGCCGCTCTGGGCGCTTGTCAGAAAAACCATCCCCCAGGCCATGACAACCACCACAACAGTCCTTATGGCTGTGGCAAGATTTGAGTTAACACCCTCGATTCCTATCTTGGCCAGAATCGATGTGAGCGCGGCAAAGACCGCAGATAAAAGCGCAAACACAAACCACATATATGCTCCTCCCCCGTGAGCTATAATTCCCACACAAAATATCTATATAGCCATTATAGGCCATCCGGAGAGATATTTGGAGATGATATCAAAAAAGTCTGCGCTTACCGCTGCGTTTATTGAAATCCGCAGCGATGTCCTCGTCCCATCCGCTGGATGAAAGGCTCTTTTCGGCTTCCTTGCAGCTGGGAGCCATCATCACCGAGCAGACAGCCCTTGAAACGCCCTCGTAGACTATGCCCGTTCCTCTGCTGTCGCTGACATAATTCACTGCTCTGTCTTGGCGGATCCCGTATTTCTGCGCCTCGGCGTAGGCATCGATATTTGCCCCGATAAAGATAAATTCCCAGCCATATTTCTTTTGCTGCTTCCGGACCATCTTCTCAACCTTCTCACGGGAGTACCTGCTACTGGCATTCTCCATGCCGTCGGTTGTGATGACAAAGATGGTCTTCTCAGGACGGTCTTCCTCCCTTGCATGCTTGTGAAGGTTTCCGATGTGGTGGATTGCTCCTCCCACTGCATCCAGAAGCGCTGTGCAGCCCCTGACGTAATACTGCCTGTCGGTCATCTTCTCAATCTTGTCGATGGGCACCCTGTCATGGATCACCTCGGCCACATCGTCAAAGAGAACCGTGGAAACAACGGCCTTTTCTCCGGTCTTCTTCTGCTGCTCCATCATGGAGTTGAAGCCTCCGATGGTGTCTGCCTCAAGGCCGCTCATGGAACCTGATCTGTCCAGTACGTAAACAATCTCTGTGTATCCTTTACTCATTTTCTTTACCTCCATCTGTTTTCTTGATGGTTTTATGGTACCTTCCGGGCAAAGAAAAAAGGTCGCACCGGATGCGACCTTTGAAAATCATTTTGGTTCCTTGGAAAGCGGCGCCAGTCCGTAATCGAACAGCACCATATCTATCTTGATAACGCTGTAATCCTCATGCTCGATGAAGTACCTGACCACCGCGTCGGTCTGTGAAATCGGCGACATGGCGTATCCCGCGATCCTCATAAAATCTACGGCCTCATCCAGGTTGAGGCGGAGGCCGACTGCCAGGGCCAGAACTTTTTCTTTTGACGGATTGACCTGTCCCTTAAGGAGCTTGGAGAAATACTGCTTGTTGATGTTGGCTGCGGCGTAAACCTCAGAATTCTTGAGGCCTTTCCTGTTGATCAGCATCTTGAGATGCTTGGCAAAAGAGTCAGTGTAAATGCCCTTAAGCACATCCTCCAGGGAGTCTGCCTTTCGCGCTTTCATCTTCTTTTCGGAAGAAGCGGACATCATGGCAGGAGCCGCGCCCACAGAATACATGGCGGGAGCCGAGTCCATAAGCGGCTTGGCGGAAACTGTGTCCATAAGCGGCTCGGCGGGAGCTGCGCCTATAGACGGGAGGGGTGGGGCCATCTTCTCATCATTGTCGATGTAGTCCCTCACCTTCCTGCCAAACTCTGCAAACACTTCCTCTGCGTGGGAATCATATACCACCAGGTAGATTTCCATGTCATGCTTTTCCAGGAATCCGGTAAAAGAATCAACGGCAATCTGCATACCTATCTCGGTGGGGAACCCATAAAAGCCCGTGGCCATCAGCGGAAACGCAATGGATTTGCACCTCTTACGGGCAGCCAGCTCAAGGGCACTGTCGTAGCACTTCCTAAGAAGATTAATCTCTCCTCCGGCACCGCCTTCCCACCAGCTGCCAACGGCATGGATGATGTATTTGGCATCAAGATCAAAAGCAGGAGTAATGGCAACATTTCCGGGCTCAAGCGGTCCTATTTTCTCTCTTGCAGCCAGGAGCCGTTCCCTTCCTGCGGCGTTGTATATAGCTGTTTCAACACCTCTGCCAACAATAACCTCCGGATTGGCCGTGTTCACGATGGCATCAGCTTTAACTTTTGTAATATCGTTCCTGATTACTTGAAATGGCATATTCCCCTCACCAACCCCTTCTGAATTTTCTAGAGTAGCGACTCACCGCAATGCAAGTACTCAAGCCTGTCCCCCATGATCCGCTTCATCTCGTCGTAGGCCGGAATTCCTGTACAGTGACAGGTATAAAACTTAGTGGGGTACTCCTTAAGTTTCCCGGCAATCGCTCTTATTTCCTGTAACTCATTGTCGCGGTAATCTCTCTTTATCATCAGATGAAATCCACTGATCACAACATCCGGAGAACTGTTATATTTCCGGGTGTATGCCTCAAGGATATTCAGTATCCCGTTGTGGGCGCAACCCGACATGAGGATGCTCTTGCCGTCTTCCCTTATAACGAGAAAATGCTCATGGGTGAAATCATCGGCGATATATCCCGATTCCGTTTTTACCAGAAGTCTCCTGTTGGTAAAGGGCAGGTCATAGGCTCTCTTCCCGACGGTAAACAACTCAAGCTCTTCATCAATGACAAAATCCCCGTGAATAAGCTTTACCTGAGGAGACTTAAGGATGGCCTTATCGATGCCTATATATCTGTATCGATCGCCCACCGCCAACCTGCCGTCGTCCGCATAATATTCACCGGCAGCTGACTTCTGCATGTAAACCTCTGCATGATCATTAACGCTAAAAAAGGGCATCAGGCCTCCCGCGTGGTCATAGTGACCGTGACTTAGTACCACCAGGTCCACCCCGCTCAGGTCAACTCCCAGCGCAGCAGCATTACTTAGCAGATTGTCCGTCTGCCCCAGATCCATCAGCAGCTTGTGAGCTTTAGTCTCAATATAGAAAGACAAGCCGTGTTCCGGCACACATCCTTCTTTTCCTTCGGTATTCTCAATGAGATTAACTATCCGCATTTTCTATTCTCCCAAAGTACCCCAGAAATCGCAGTTCCGGGGAGGACTTATCTTGCAGCTTCACAAAGTATTCGTAGCTGCAATCCGTACATTCTATGATGTAATTATACTCCCCAAGCTCGGTCTTGAGGGGCCTGTCATGGAAGGTGACCAGCTTCATATGCAGGTTGTCCATTTGCTTCATAATATCATTATCATCACAGCAATTACCATTATCATGACGCCCAGCAGGATGCAGCTGGCGGCAAAGAAATACTGAATCAGCGGAAGACGCTGCGAGGTGATCAGCAGCGAAGGAAACCTTGGGCTCACATAAACCTCATAGCTCTCACCCCGGACCGGCTGCTCTTCGCCGATTGCAGGGAGCTTCTGCTGGTAGGCATAGATTTTCTTACCATCTTCTTCGTAGATATAGAATGGCATTCTTCTCGTCGGCTCATCTTCCGGCAAGTACACAGCCGTCACCTTTTTGCTGCAGATCTTTTTCAGCAAAAGCTGGAACACGCCGTATCCTCCAAAAATCAGCCCCATCAATATGACAAAAATAACCGTTATTACCATAAGCACCTCCGGTTATGAATCATTCACACTTACTAAGTGATGCCCCGCCGCTGTAGGTTTCGGGAAACTCATCTTCATTCCAGGTGCCGTAATATTCAAGCACATTGACATCGCCTTCGGCGGTCTTGTAAGTATACTGAACTCCTCCGTCAGTCTCCGCCTGCACTTTGTACGCTCCGCTATTATCTTTCTCAATTGAACTGATGGTATCGGAATGATCTAAAGCAAATTCTCCATCCTTCATGTGACCGTAGTTGATCTCAGTGTCGGTAAACTGCACGTAATACTCAGGCTGCATATCATCGCCATCCACGTAGCCGATAGAAGCTGTCTGCCAGGTGCCGGGGATTGCCAGGGATTCCTCCGCCACTTCACCGTCTTCTTCTGAGTTTGACGCAAGGAAAATAGAAGTCGGTCCATCAGCCCCACCGATGATCGTAACATCATTATCTTTCTCAGCTCCACAACCTGCGATTCCAAACGCAGTAGCCAACATCATTGCCAGTATCAATTTCTTTTTCATAATTAAACACCTCACTTCATCTTTTTAGACATTAGCAATATACTTCCTTATCCGAAATTCTTCTATACAAAAAGGCATGAGTGCCTATGAAAACACTCGTGCCCTCATTAAGTGAAACTAGCTGATAATAGGATTTGTTATTTTATGGCAGCATCATACTCAGCGAAAAGCTTCTCAAGATACTCCGGATCTTCTGTTGCCTTCTTGGCGTCATCAACTCTGTCCTGAGAAAAGAGCCAGCTCATAAGATTGGACATATTGGCAACACCCTTCTTTTCGCCTCTCTTTTCGCCTCTCTTTTCGCCAATCTTCTCACCGGCAATCTGGCCCTTCTTGAAGTTTGCTCTTGCGATCAGCTCTTTTGCATTTAATTCCTGTAATTCTTCCGACAACATATTTGCTACCTCCGCCATATGCTCTCTAAGAAAGTGCTTCAAAACGAAATCATCCGGCATCACTTCCAACGCCTTGCCGGTGGCCTCCCCGATATCCTTAAACTTGTTTCCAAACTCTCTTATCGTGTGAATGAACCAGGAATACTCATGAAGAGGTCTGCAATCATCCATCAGTTTCTTGTTACGCCCGTAATTGATATTGAGCATCCTGACCTTAACTTCAATGTCCGCATTCATTCTTGTATTCTCAGTAAACGAATCACTAAGCCTCAGTATCTTTTCATCCGGTTCATCCTTTGTTCCGTTGTAAAACACCACCAGTTTTGGTGTGGGAATCTGCAGTAATTCCTCTCCATACTTATCAAGGTCATTGGATGAAATATATGCCTCAAACATTGCGGATATGTACTGCATCATTCTAAGTGGCATGTTCGGATTGTAGGTAGATTGATGCTCGTACAAACTCACATATCCTGCAAACAAGAACGACGTGTCGTTCTTCATTCCCACATAGAGGTAGTCCTCCAAAGTATTAAACTCAATCTTGGTTTCATCCTGGTAAGATGACCCATTAACAGCATTGTACAGACTAAGTGTCCATTTGCTGTTCTCTGGCCTTCCGAAAATGAAGTTAAAGAGCCGATCTTTATGCTCTCGGCTCACGCTAATAACTGGTAATTCTGTCAATAATCTTTTCTCCTTTAATTATAATTTTTCGCTTTTTCCTTATCAAGGGAATTTGCAGTGAAATACTGCGCTTGCCACGAACATGACAAGAACGCTCAGAATTGAGCAAAAGAATAATAGCATAGAAAGCTCTCTTTGTAAAACCATCATTTTGTTAGAATATGTTTCTATTCGCGGATTTATTGGCAATCAGTAAAGAAACATTGATGGTTAGAACAAGCCCGGAACCACCGAAAGCCCAAAACAGCAGCAATTCGGTGGTCAGGCGTTTACCGCAAGCTGCCCCGGCGCCTCACTCCACCTTCGCGCAGAGGGTGTGCTCTTTATTCATATCGTGATAGATATACATGTTGTGGTCTGACACGTCATAGGATCCCACTATATCCCTGAGCTCATAGTACTCCGAGTCCGGATCATCAAACTCATTGGCGCAGTCCCCCAGCATACTGACATCAAAGCAAACAGTCTTCTCATTCTCAAAGATAGCTGTGTACAGAATCCCGGCCTCCACAAGATCCTGGAAAAAGTGACTTCCGTAGGACAACTCCGGATTGTAGCCCACCTTGGAATCCGCAATCTCGCACACCGCATCAAACTCACTTATATCGGCAAAAGAGGTAGGCACTCCGAGTTCAGGGGATGTTGTGCCCACTCTTCCCGGCACCATCAGGAGCATATGCTTGCCCATTCCCCTCATCTCCCAGTTCACACGGCCTATGGCCCCGGCTATCTTGTGCTTGTCCTGATAAGGCATGCTGTAATACTTAACGGGATCCACATACACGATCCGGTCAAGCTTCTCAGCCCTCGAAAGTCCCATAGCCGATTTCCTGCACTCAAAAAGAACATTCTCTTTTGCAATATCCGAAGGGATCTCCCTGCTCTCCGAATCCTTAAAAACCTGCAGCGGCCTGCACTGAAGAATATTTATCACATAGTCGCCGCTCTCGGAAAAGTTCATGGTAAACTCTATATCCACCGGATGCCTGTACTCGTTTTGGATAACACGCAGGATCTCTTTCATCTGCTCCATCAGAGCATCCTTCCTTACAATACCAAGGCACGAAATAAACTCCACATCCCTGTCATCGCCCCTGTCCCTGAACATCCGCTCGGTGTCCGTGTCGTGCTCCAGGAGAAGGCGCTTTAACGAAAACGGCATATACTTCTCAATGTCCTCAAGGGATATCCTCTCAAGCTTCCGGGACGCCCTGTTCATGACCTCCAGCTTCCTCTGGGAATACTGATGCTTCTCGATGGAATTTCTAGCATTGGTGGCCAGGGGCTTATCGAGGCTGACAAGCCTTGGATACGACCCTTCCGTCCTGTCTACAGCCGACGTTCCAAGCCCCATCACAAGACGCAGCATCCCCGCAGTCTGATCCAGAGACTCCATGAACTTGTAAGGGCTGTAGGAATAGCCCACTCCCGCGGCGCAGGGCATGTAGAATTCCCCGTAGTATGACCCGGAAACCCTCTGCACCAAAAGAGCCATCTGCTCATCCCGCTCCTGCAGTCCTCTCCTGCTGCGATAATCAAGGGCGGACCTGCTCATGGTGCTGGCATACACAGTCCTTATGGCATTTTCAAGTTCCTCCACACGCTGCTCCATGCTGCCTGAGTTGGAGCAGAAAACCGACTCATATTTTCCCGCAAAGGCATTCCCGAATCCGTCCTCCAGAATAGAGCTTGAACGCACGATTATCGGGTCCTGCCCGTAATACTCAAGGAGCTTAACAAACTGCTCTTCCATGTCCCTGGAAAAAGAGCCGGCTAATAATCGCCCGGCAAATTCATCCGCCAGGGAAAAGAACTCTTCGCTGGTCCTCTGCCTGATCCTCAGATCCCAGAATTTGTTCTCCACTATAAATGTGTAAAAGACATCTGACCCAATATAAAAGGAATCGTGAGGCTCCAGATATTCATAGATCTCCGGCGCCCTGTGCTCAATAATCTTTCTGGCAAGCAGCATTCCGCAGGCCTTTCCGCCGATCATCCCCGTGCCTATCATCCTCTCTTTTACCGAGAAATAATCTTCGGGAGTAAACAGCTCTTTTACCATGCTGCGAAGCCTCTCATCGCGGGTCATCATAACATTGCACATGCGGCTGCAATTATCGCTCACATCCGCACCGCCCTCACACATGACACGGGTCGCGTTAAAGAACCTGTCCCAGCTGTCCATGTTGTCGGTATCAGACTTGGAGCCGCTCTTGCCCAGTACCTGATAGAAATGGCTCGCCATAACCCCGTCCAGAATGGGATGAAAATCCCCCTTGGCCGGATCATAGATATGAGGAAGGAACATGACCTCCGAGTACCTGTTCCAGACCTTGTCAGGCCTTACATAGATGTTCTTCTGATCGGAGTACACATCCAAAAAGAGCTGCGTAGTATCCCTGATCTTGGCTATGGCCTGAAATGAATGCTTTCCTCTGATAAGCGGGAAAAAAGCTACTGTATCGAGGATAAACAGATAAGGGCAAGTCACCTGGAAGAAATTTCCCATCATAAGGTCCGTGGCCCAGGCAGTCTGCAAATCCGAGAGACAGTCAAAAACATAGAACGCATCTCTGCCCTCTTTCCTGATGATCTCATGGATCTCAACAGTGAAATTCTCAAACCTGTGGTTCAGCTCAACGTTGACGATCTTGAGTCCCTCCTGCTCCTCAAGAAGCGCCTCGTGGGACGCAAACCTTATGTAGATGAGGTTTCGTTTGTCAGCTATGGCCTGCTCAACATAGGGCTTGACGAAGAGCTTGAACTGTTCAAGATCATCAACCCGCCACACAACGTTATCGCCAAGTCTGATATTATCAAAGGCCTCATCCATCTGTGGAATTCCGGAACACACTCTGTCAAATGCAGCCATATTGCTACCTCCCGCACCATTCTCTTTTTTCAGAAAATAAAAAAAGACAAGGTTGCTCTGTGTAAAAGCACCCTTGCCTTTATCTGTATTATACCATTAATTCTCATCCGGCGCCTGTCCGTCGTGGGCTAACCATGCACACTCTGTCAGGGCCATATTTGTAAACTCCGCGGTAAAAGAGCTGTCTTCCGGCGAACATGCATAGACTCCGAATCTCACTTTGCCGGCGCCCTCGTGCATGTGGCAGACTCTCATCTGCTTCCACCTGTTCCCATCGTCCGAGCACTCGATGCAGTAGTCATCCTCCCTGCGGCTCAGCCTGTACCACATAGACTTCACCGATGCCGGAATCTCTGTGGTAGCCCAATCGGAATAGCCATGGTTGGTCACCACGGATCCAAGATGCTGGAACTCATCATTCTCAAACTCAATGGAGCCCTTCAGCCAGTTTTCACTGTCCAGATACATCACAACACCGCACTGATCAAAGCGATGATGACTGTCAGCAAAATCCGTCTTCACCACGAAAGAGAAGAACTTCTCCTCCGTCTCCATCTGGAACACAGGAGCATTGTCATTCCTGAAATGATAATACGTCCTCTGCCACAGATCCGTATGGGGCAGCGTCGTCACCATTATCTTGCCCTCAGAAACGCTGCAGCTCCCGGGTTCCCTTGTCCACGTGAATTTTGATATATCCATTTGGACGCCTCCTTCCTGCCGGTATGTTCCGTCCTTAAGCTTGAAGTCCCTCTCGCCCATCCGGCAAAAGAAATTTCTGCTCCGCTATTCTCATGACTCCCTGATATTCCCCTTCTCAATATTCTTCCTGATTATCTTATCCGTCAGCTCGAATAGCTTCTCCGAGCCTTCTCTTGTCTTGGACTGCCTGCCGTAAACCTGTTCTCTGGTCACACCGTGTTCTTTCCAGTCACCTCCGTCATTGCTGTTGTTGAGCATCAGCGGCTGAAGGTTGTCCATGGCATGCGCAAACTTAGACTCCGGAGTGCTGTATTCCTCAAACTCATCGAAAAGAGCTATGAGCTCCTCCTTCTGGTCTTTGGGCAAAAGAGAAAAAATTCTTTCCTTAGCTGCATCCTCCCTTGCCTTCTGCGTGGCAAGTCCATCGCTGTCATATGCATAGGTATCACCTGCGTCTATTTCCACGATATCATGGATGAGACACATGATAATGACCTTGGAAATATCTACCGGCTCATTGGAATACTCCTTCAAAAGATAAGCCATTATAGCCATGTGCCAGGCATGCTCAGCGTCATTTTCATTTCGCCCTTTCCCCGACAGATGAGTCTGCCTGAACACATTCTTTTCCTTGTCTATCTCTAATGCAAACTCCATCTGCCTTCGCAGTCTCTCGTCCATCACAATACTCCTCTTTTACATTCAGCAATCCATCAACCAAAACGATTCGTCCAACTTAAGTTTCTCCCATTCTTAATGGTATCTTCGCCAATTCATCAAACTAATCATCTGCAGTCTCCTTACAACTCGGCAAAAGACATAGTGAAGATCTTCTCGTCATCGAGTCTTAAAAGGATCGCTCCTTTGTAGTCCTTGTCATAATCCCCGTGGTGCGCACATCCGCCGTCAATGTCCATAACATTCTCTACTCTTATGGGCGCCAGTTCCTGCGAAGGGCCGCCCTTTAAAGGGATGTGGCAGACCGGAACATGACCGATGATAAAGTTCCATGGCTTAAGCTCCATATATTCCTGTATCGGGGCATAAAGGTCCTCCCTGAAAGGTGATAACCATGCTATATCCCAGGCGTCCTGATAGTCCTCGATTTTTGAAAAAGGAACGTCGATCAGGTCTCTGTTGAAATAGGAATGGGACAGATGATAGGTCTTGTCCTTGACAGTGACTACCGTAGCCAATGGGCGGGAAAAGAGCCAGTGAAGAAGACGCTGCCTCTCGCTCTTTTTCAGTCTTCTGTACCTGTCGTAGGTGGTGTGGCCTCCGTTGTAGTAGATCCAAAGCGGCGCGTCAAAGCCGGGAATATTGGCATAGTCGGCAGATGCTCTTCCCTCCGGATCGATACTGTTTAACATCATCAGCTCATGGTTTCCCAGGAGGAACTCCATGTTAGGAGCATCCATGACATGCCTTAAGATCTTGATCCCATCAGGCCCGCGGTCAATGGCATCGCCCAACATATAAAGTTTGTCCACACCAGAAAAAGCCGCCTTTTCAAGCAGCTTTTTGAATAGTTTATATTGGCCGTGAAGGTCTGAAATTACGTAGGTTGACATGGGTTCCTCTCGTTAAACCAGTGCATCTATAAGGCAGAGGCGCTGGGTTTTGTTGGCCAGGTCCCAGGTGTGGAATGACCCGCCCATGCAATATTTACGGCTGGTGCAGTTTGCACATTTCTCGTTGTCTGATGACCTGTCGTAGCGGAATGCCTTGAATTCATTTTGCCAAATGTCAGAGAAGCATCTGTCGTGTATGTTGCCCTGAATAACACCGGGCTGAGTCCTGTCGATATCCAGACAGGCGTAAACATCGCCTGTTACTGTAATGCTGGCCACAGTTACTCCTGCCATACAGAAGAAGTACCAGTCTCTGACTTCTCTCTCATATTCGAGGCCAAGATAGTGACAGCACCCGTAACTCACCGGCTCGTTGTCAGCTCTTTTGCCACGGATAAATTCCATGAGGGCCTTGTGGTCCGCGTCAGTAAGGAGAAGCTCAGGGTGTTCCAGGGCTCTTCCGATGGGCTCAATGCCCATAACGCGCCAGCTGTCGATATCCACATCCTTAAGGATGTCATAGAGCTGATCCAGCTGATTTATAGTCTGGTGATTCACAACGGTAGTGATCATGATGCTCTCGGCAAATCCCAGGTCCAGAAGGTTTTGAATCCCCTCCATGGCTCTCTGATAAGCGCCGTCAAGGCCTCTGATCCTGTCGTGGGTCTCGGGAAGACCGTCAATGCTGACAGATATGGTGTTCATACCGCATCGCTGAAGCATCCTTGCAACCTCGGGAGTTATGAGGATTGCATTGGAGGTCATGCCCCATTTAAAGCCCAGAGAATGGGCATAGGTCATGACTTCTTCAAAGCCCGGATACAAAAGAGGCTCTCCTCCTGTGACGTTGATCTGCGGAAGAGAGCCTTCAAAGTCTTCTTTTACCTGGTCGAGTATTGCCTTCCATTGCTGCGGACTCATCTCGTCTGCCCGCACCTCGCCGCACCTTGATCCGCAATGTTGGCAGTGTTCATTGCAGTTGAGTGTAAGCTCAAAGAAAAGCTGCCTTAGTATGGGCTTTTCAAAGAACTTATTTCTCACCTCATACTGAAGATTCAGGTGAGAAAGTTTCATCTTATTCTTGTTCATGATTGTATCCTTAATCGCCCAGAGGCGGCCCATAAACATCCTCGGGCTCGGGCTCCGGATAATCATCCTGGTTATAATCAAAGGAATCAAGCTGACTGTCCTTGTCTGAGTCCTTGTCGGTATCTGTTGATTCCTGTGTTGTTATCTCATTGCTGTTCTGATACTCCACAACCTCATCTACAGGCGGGCCATAGCCGCAAGCTGCATTAAGGAGCATGCTGGCAATGCTGACTGTGGTAGCCACAACAACTTTCTTGTTCATCTTCTTCATAGTTATCATGTCTCCTTAAAGCAACATTATGACATACAACGGCTGTATTATCAAGCCACTGTCAGCCTTGTATAGCCTTCCGGAAGGTAACCATGACGCGGTGTATTATAAATAACTTACAGTCTCAGAGAGGGGCTTTCTGCTGGAATGATTGGGAAGTGGGCCTGCGCCTTCAGCGGCATTTTATTCCCCTTTCCTTGTAGATAGTCTATAGGTTACCGGGCCATCTTCTTGCCAAATTCTCTGGCGGGCTCAAGCTTGCTGTCGATTGCAAGCATGTGTGCGTAAAAGTAATCTTCTTCGAAGGTTATGCCCTTTGATTTCAAGAGCTTCTTGAGGGCGAGAACAGTACGTCGGGACCAGTTGGAGGTTGTGAAAAGGACAACCTTGCCGATGTTGGCAGGATCCAGATTCTGTGCGTATTCTCTCAGCTCCGGAGCCATGATATTGGCGTAGGGAGCGCCTCCTAAAAAGAGTATGTCAACGTGCTCAGTAAGCTTGGGTTCCTCGGCGATGCTGACAGCCCTGGAGCCGGCGCCTTCTGCGATGGCTTCGGCAATCCTGCGGGTGTTGCCGAACTGGGTTTTAGAGCAGTATCTGACTGCGATTGTACTCATGTTATGATCTCCTTTTTGTGGTGCGCTGATTGCTCCGCGGCGTATCTGCCCCGGATCAGCAAGCTTTGCTTTCGATGCTGCAAATTGCAGAGGTTTCGCCCAGGTGGACAGCTGTGATTCCGCGGTCTGCCAGGTATCTCTCCCAATCTACCGTTACTGCGCCTTCATCAGTTACAAGGGCGGGGATTCCGATTCCTCCGTTGTCCTTTACGAGGTCAAAGGCTTCACTTCTGTCGCGGAGCCTGATGAATTCCTTCAGGGCATTGATCCTTTTGGTGATGTCGATGAATTCGTATTCAATTTTGTTGGCGTCCAGATTGTAGGTGCAATCCACGCAATCGGGACACATTTCTGTTCCGTATACTTTAAGCATGCCGTGTTACTCCTGTGTTGCTTGCGCAATTTTATTTTGCGCAATATATGATACTCTGTTTCAGCGGGGATGTCTAGTGGGACCGGGTTTACTGTGAATAGTATCTTTTTTTCATTTTTCTTTTAGATTAGCTGTGCTTAAAATGGGGTAAAATTATCTATGTTGTGAAACTATTATGTGGAGGAGTTTAGAAATGAAAAAGAGAATGATCATGATTGCTGCATGCTGTCTGTGTTTAGGGCTGATGGGATGCGGCTCTGAAAACGAGAGTGAGAGCACTCTGCAAGTTGAGGCAGTTTCTGAAGCCGACAGCGAGGCTGACCAGGAACCCACAGCAGCGCCTGAGGAGGCCCATCAGGAAGCCACTTCTGAGGCGCCTGCAGAAACAGAGCAGGAAGCCAACACTGAAGACCAGACAGCCCCCGAACAGGATGCCGCCCAGGGCACCATCACCGAGGACCAGGCCCTGAATGCCATCCGCAACTACTGTTTCTCTGAATTCCCGGACCTCAAGGACATGTACGAGTCCGGTGATTATACTATTTACTGGGATGTTTCAACCAATGAGAACAATGAGATCGTAGTGCTGTACAGATCCTACACCGCTGCGGAGATCCGCTACTATATCGATCCCCGGACAGGAGATGCCTACACTACCGAGCTGGTTCCCGGAATAATCGATGAGGAGCAGCGCACAGATGAGACCCTGAACATCAGGGACTACATTGAATGATACCCCCGCGCCGCCCGGGCATATATCATATGGCACCACGAAAAAGACTGCAGTCGCCAATAAGCGATTGCAGTCTTTTTAATTTTCATAACAGGTCCGCGGTAATTTACTTAACAGTTCCGCGGGCAAGATCGTTGATCACCTCGCCGGCGATGATGAGGCCCACTACAGATGGTACAAATGCGGTGGAGCCGGGGATGCCTCTTCTCTCGGTGCTCTTTCTGGCAGTGTCGGGAGGGCAGATGCAGTGCTGACTGCAGCTGATAGACATATCCTCAAGAGGCCTTATGGGCTTCTCCTTGGAATAGACCACCTTGAGCGAATCGATTCCGCGCTTCCTGCACTCATGACGCATAACCTTGGCCAGGGGGCAGATTGAAGTCTCATAGATATCTGCCACTTCAAACCCTGAAGGGTTGGTCTTGTTGCCGGCGCCCATGGATGAGATAACAGGTACATTGAGCCTCTTGGCGTTCTCAATGATGGTGAGCTTGCCGGTTACAGTATCGATCGCATCTATAACATAATCATATTCACTAAAGTCAAACTGATCCTGGGTGTCAGGCAGGTAGAAAGTCTTGTAGGTTCTGACCTGACAGTTGGGGGAGATGTCGTGAACTCTCTCCTCTGCAACATCTACTTTATATTTTCCGATTGTCTTTCTGGTTGCCAGAATCTGCCTGTTGATATTTGTAAGGCAGACCTTATCATCATCAATAAGATCCAGGGCTCCGATGCCTGAACGGGCAAGGGCTTCAACTGCATAACCGCCTACGCCTCCGACTCCGAATACAGCAACTCTGCACTGGGCGAGTCTGTCCATGGCTTCTTTACCATATAACAACTGGGTTCTTGAAAATTCGTTTAACATTAATCCTATCCTTTATAAATTGTCCTCCAGTTTATGGAGCTTTTTAAAGAGCTCCTCCTTAATTTAATCTGCGCTTCCGACTCTTACGAGTTTTCTGAAGAACTCAACCGCATCCTTAAGATCATCCTCGTCGGGATGGCCCTTGCTGGTTCCGCCCACGAGCTTGAAAGGTCCGAAGGTGTTGTAGCCGTGGCAGCTGAACCTTCCCACAACCTCTGCGTTCTTGCCCTTTACGGAGTCAGCCATTGACTTGGAGAAATCCTTGTTCATGGCGCTTGTCATTATGTAAAAGATCTTTTTATTCTGGGGCAGGTTGGCCTGCGCAAAATTCTTGACCTGCTGATGGAACTGCGCGGCGTAGATGCCGGACGCAAAGCCGATAAGATCATACTCGGACAGATCTTTGGTCTGCTCCTGAGTGGCGTCGATCAGATCCACCTCAAACTCCTTGGCGATGGCATCCACCACCTTTTTGGTGTTCCCGTGATGGGTTGAAGCGTAAACAATACAACTTTTCATTTCGAAGTTCCTCCGTTCTTCTTTTTATTTTTACCCCAAATGGAGCTTATTATCGCTGATCAGTACCTGACTTCAAAGGATCTCTCATCCGGGATCGCATCAAGCTCTTTTCTGTCTATCCCCGATATATCGATAAACCTGCCGCTGCGGATAGTGGCAATAAATCTGTCTATGGCCTCCTCATCGCCCTGAACCTCGCAGGTCACAGAGCCGTCGTACTCATTCCTGACGTACCCGGTCAGCCTGTAAATATTTGCGGCGTGCATGGCGGTGTACCTGAATCCGACGCCCTGCACGACACCCTGAAAATTTAGTCGATATCTCTTTTCCATCATATTAAGAGTTTATCTCTTTTAACGGATTTTCGCACCCCTTGATTTAAATCCGGCAAAAGAAATAGCGGGTGCGGAAGTTTGTCGGCCACAAAAAAGCGCCGCAGGCCACCTGTTACCGGCAGTCCGCGGCGATATTTACATAGTCCTGTCACTTGATCACAGGTTCAATTCTCTTTGCAATGACCACAGCCAGCCCCATCTTGATAAGATCGGGGATGATGAAGGGGAACACGCACCATCCAAGGACGGTTAACAGGCCCACCTCTCCGCTGGTCCTCATGTAAACATGCATAAACCAGGCTGTTCCGAAGGCATAGCACACTGCAAGTCCCAGAACAAGTGCCACCAGCTTTACAATCAGGCTCTTCTTGAAGAACCTTGTAAACACAATATAGATAAGTCCCAGGAACAGGAAGCCGATGATATAACCTCCTGTATTACCGAAGAGCACTCCAACGCCTCCGCTAAATCCGGCAAAGACAGGCACCCCTACTGCTCCGAGGAGCACATAAACCAGGGTTGCGATGGTTCCTCTCTCGCCGCCCAGAAGCAGCAGTACAAAGAAAACCGCAAAGGTCTGAAGTGTGAAGGGAACAGCTGTGGGGATGCTGATCCAGGAACAGATTGCGATCAAGGCCGCCCCGATCGCGATATATACCAAATCCAATACTTTCATATTTTCTCTCGCTTTAGTTGCTTGTGCAGTACTCATGATGTCTTGATCCTCCAACAATTATTGCCCGCGAAGACCATGGTTCCACGCGGCATAATTGAAATTATCACATCAAAAAAGGATTGTCAACCTTTCCATAAACTATGGTTGACAATCCAAAACATTCTCAATTATCTTGGCAATCAATTCATTCTTGGTGATGGTGGCTTCTCCTGCAGCAAAGAGGCTTGAAGCCCTCTCCCTCACGTCCTCCGGAAATCCGCTTATATCAGAGTCAAAGTTTATGCCGATCCCCGCCACGATCCACTGCAGGGTATTGCTGTCAAACTCGCTGCCGGACTCAAGCAGGATGCCACAGTTTTTTTTGCCATCTACGTACAGATCGTTGATCCCATCGATGTAGGCTTCTATCCCGCAGAGTTCCCTGATGGCGCTTATCACCGCATTTCCCACAAAAGAGGTAACTTCCCTGCTGTCTGTGCTGAATAGCTCTTCGGGGCGCAAGACGATGCTCATGTACAGGCCGCCCTCAGGTGAAAAGAAAGAGTGGTCTTTCCTACCTCGGCCACCGGTCTGCGTAGCCGCCACGATGACGGTTCCGTGGGATGCGCCCTTCATGGCAAGCTCCTTGGCCTCATCGCTGGTTGAAGTCAGGCTCTCGTATACGAATATCTCGGCCTTCTTGCAATCCTCAGAAAGACTGGCTCTGATCCCCTCGGCTGAGATAATATCGCTCTGGGTCAGTCTGTATCCCTTGTTGCTGATGGCATCTATACCGTAGCCCTTCTCCCTGAGATCCTTGATAGCCTTCCAGACTGCGTTTCGCGAGACGTTGCACTGCCTGGCCATCTCCTCTCCCGAGGTGTAGCTGTCTTTATTTGATTCAAGAATGAACAGGACCTTTTCAGATGTACTCATTTATTCCGGACAATTCCCTTCCCCTGCTCAAACGATAGAATACTGCATAAACTCGTATTTCAGCTGAGTCCCCTCACCAATTCCCTCCGGCAAAAGAGCTCTCGCCACAAGTTTAAGGTCCGGGGAATCGATATCTGTTCTCTTTAAGTTGGCGTAGTCGCCGTCAATGCTTACAACTTCGTAGTACCAGGTTTCCATTTTTTCTCCTAATTTTTCAAGCGCAGGCCTTAAGCCACTGCTTGTTCTTGTACATCTCCTTGTCGGCCCGCTCGAACACTTCAGATACCACTCTGTCGCTATTCGGATTATATATGGCCATACCGGATGCCAGCACCGGTCCGCTGGCGGCTTTGTTATTTTCCACCACCTGATCCTGCAGCTTCTTCATAAGCGCATCCTTGTCGGCGTAATCGCTGCCACGAAGGAATACCACAAATTCATCGCCACCGATCCTGAATACCGGGCTATGTACAAATATATCACAAAGTAGCTTGGCTGAGGCTTTAAGATATTCATCACCCGCAGCGTGGCCCTGAGTGTCATTTATTGTCTTAAGGTTATTGGCATCACAGACCACAAGACCAAAGGGCAGATAGTCCATTCCGTTGTCTATATTGGACTGAACAGACTTCTCAAGCTCTCTGTAAGCATTCTTGTTCTTGGTGCCCGTCAGTTCGTCGCGCCTTGCAAGCTCCTTCTGAGTCTTGAGCTCCATGAGACGCTGTTTTTCTCTCTGAACCTCGTCGTCAATATTCTCAACACCTATGATGAAATGAGTTTTGTCACTGCTCTTTCTGACAGTCATTCTGGTATATTTGGCGCGCCCGTTCACCAGAATACGATACTCAATGCTACTGCTCTTATGATTTTCAAGGCTGGATATCATGTTGTCCTTACTAAGGAAATCTACCAGCGACTCGCGGTCCTCCTGATGAATGACCTTCGGAATATTGATGAGACACTCCGCGTAGAAATCATCCCCGGACTCAGCCACCTTAAGCTTATCAAAGATCTTGTTAAATTCGTAGCCCGTATAAGACGAGCTCTCCGCATCGACATAATAAATAACGTCATAGTTGGCAGCCAGACTTTCTGCAATCTGGCTGATGGTAACGGTCTTCTGCTGATTCTCTTTGCGGAGCTTCTCAGCCCGGAGTTCATCCTCTATGTCCTTGGCGTACAGAATGATATGCTGGTTGTCACCGGCTTCCATGTAGGTATACAGAAAGAACCTCGGCTCTCCCTTCTTCATCATCCTGAATTTGCAGGAAAATGACCTCTTACCCTCAAGGTTTTTGGTCATCTCTTCCTTTTGGAAAAAGTTCACCGCAAAGTCTGCATCATCGCTGTAGGCGTTTTCTTTAATGTACCCTCTGAAGTCGTAATAGAAATCCTTTCCGCTTGAGAGCATATTCAAGGTCTCATTCTCGTTCCTTCTGGCAAATTCCAGGTATTCGCCGGATTCAACGTCAAAATAGTATATGGCCTCATAGTCCTCAGCCATCATAGACGCAATATCGTTCTGGATCTTCTTCCCTTTCTTTTCTCCCGCTTCAACAAAAGAATGGACCAGACAGATAGAGATGGCAAGTCCGAAGACATACAGAGGATAAAATGATGCAAAAACCTGGAAGAACAGCGAAACACCCAGAACAATACATGCCACCGCTATGGTCATATATCTGAGTTTTTGCCGTCCGCCGGCCTTATGGGCCACGACAAGCATATACACTGCAGTTACCGCATACAATAAGATCTGGAAAATAATGATGAAGTATCGGCCGCTTTCCGGGACATATTCATAATCCTCGTTAAAAGAGAAAATGAAACGATAGAAGCGATTGAGTATCAGAAAGATGAGGCTCAGAGTGAACATTGTCCAAGCCACGTAGATTACTATCAGACTGCGACGGGTGCCCTTGTTGATGTAGGCCACCATATAGCGGGTCCAGGTCAGCATAGTAAGAAGCATGAAAATAAAATAGAACACCGTAATTGAATATACGATGGCATGGTTTCTTGGGGCAGCGTGGTCATAAAATACCCCCCATGCAATCTCCGTCAGGTAGAATAAATTGGCCGCCAAAAGGAAATGCCCATAACGGTTGTTTACCTCGAGCGCCTGATCTCCCGAAATCTCCCTTAGCTTGGTGTTCCTGATGGTTTCCCAGTTCAATATAAAATTGACTATCAGAGCTAATATGTCTATCAGTGAATACATCTAGGCTCCTGAAATCAATTAAATGCGTATTTTCGTTGAAATTGTGGTTGGTTTTACGTTTTTTATTGTACCACGATTGCGTTTTCTTTTACAAACTGATCCGGATGCTGGCAACTTTGGCTCTCAGTCCCAGCCCTTCCAGACTTCAGGCTGGTAGCCCAGAGTGGACTTCTTGCCGTTCCTGACAACCGGAGTCTTGATTATCTGCTGGTTTTCAAGGAGCTTCTCCAGTTTGTCCTCATCTGCGATGTATTGGATAAGAGCCACTGCATCTTTATCCTTGGCTTCAGGATTTATCATGTTCATGAGCCCGCCGTTGGCGCTTGCCACAGAGGTAAGCTCCCCCTTGCTCATGCCCTTCTCCTTCATGTCGATAAACTGATATTTGATGCCGCGCTCCTTGAAGAATCGCTCGGCTTTCTTGGTGTCGTTGCACTTCTTCGTTCCGAAAATCTGAATATTCACGTGTTTACCTGCTCTCTGCTTGCTTTTTTACCTGCTCTTTAATCTGCTCTTCTTAAACCGTGATCTCTATCCGGTTGCCTTCAATGACTACAATACAGCTCTCGTAGTAGCCGTCTCCCGTAGTACGCGGTCCGCTTGCCACTTGATAGCCTGCTGCCCTCAGCTCCTGAGTGAGTTCATCCACTCTTTCCTTGCTCCCTACAGAGAAGGCCACATGAGCATAGCCTGTGCGGTCCGGATCCTTGTCGGCATCCACGATCCCGGGTTTTGTCATAAGTTCCAGCCTCGTCCCCTCGTCAAAAGAGATAAAGAATGACCGGAAGTCTGTGGTCTTATTGTGGTAACCGTCGTTGGAGGTCCCTCCCAGGTACTTAACAAAAAAGTCTCTGGCGGCCTCAAGGTCATTAACATACATTGCAATGTGGTTGATTATCATGTGGTGTTCCTTATGTTGGTGTTGTTGGCTCTCCGGATTATCACCTCGTCGAAGGTAGTTTCCGTAACGCCCTCAGAGATTAGGTTTACGATGGCCTCCCAGCATTTCCAGGATTTCTTTGTTGCGGTCAAGAAGGTTGTAAATGCCGTCCTCGGAAAGGACTCCTCGCTTTATATCATCGGGGATGTCCCCTCTTTCATCGGCGGCAAAATCATCCTTCCAGCGGCGGCTTGCATAGTATTCTTCAAGCTTTTGGATCTCCGGCTGGAGGTCGCGATATTCCTCGATTGCTTTCTCAAAGGCACTCTGAGTCTGCAATACATGGTCATAGATTTTCTCCATCTCGCGTATATGGTCGTATTTTTTATCCATGGCGAAGCCCTCTGCGTTTATCAAATAATTATGAGATGAGCCGGAAACGCTTATCTCTTTTTCATTTCAAAAAACAGATTGAATATAAGTGGCTGGTATATCTTGCTTGTCAGCCAGATTTTCTTAAAATCGGATGTCGGGATCTTGCGGTTGTAGGGCATGTTCTCGGTATTCGTATTTTCTTTTAACGAATCTGCCACGTAAATGTAGTCATCGTCAAAGCCAACCACAGTTATGTAGTGAAGCCACTTTGAACCCACGACGGTTCTGGTGAAGGCCACCACGGGAGTTCCTCTGCTGACTGAGTCTTTCAGGGCTTCAAGGTTGCCGATGCGGAGTCTGGCCCTGACTTTATGTTTCAGGCAAAAGATAATGATGCCCATCCCCGGGACGCTGCCACGCCAGAGCTTGAGGGGGATCTGCTTGTAGGCGGTAATTCCGTCCATCTCGATTCCGAGGTGTCTGAAGACAAATGCGGAGGAATAACCGCTGCACTCGCTTCCCTGCTGATACTCAAATCGGTTGTCAGCATCTATCATGAATTCTCTTTTGCTGCACCTTTTGATGATCTTGGGGATCGGGATTCCGTAAAGGATCAGATCCACGGCGGTCACCCAAAGGAACAGCTCAAGGATTTTTCTGAGTATGTAAAGTGTCATTGTGAGCGAATTCCCTTATCTGATGATGTAGGCGTCGACGATTTCACCAACGTACATGGTTTGGTAATCCTTGTTGGCCCTTAGTATATCTGCCCTGGCGGACATATATTTAGTATTTAAAAGTGAAGCTGTAAACCATTTCGGGCTCGACCACAGAGCCGTCAGTTTCCGATACGTAGAAATCTGCTCCAAGAGCGGATGTTTCGATGGTGGCTTTCACGGTTTCGTCATCGGAGTTGAACAGGATGACTTCCGTGCCGTCCGGATATTCGTAGGTGCTGCCCCATCCCATTAGTTCTTTTGAATCATCAAAGTGAACAAGGATGCTATAGGAGCCGCTTTCCATGCCTTCATTGATTATCAGATAGTTGTCCCCGGCGTAGTCTCCGTAATATCCCACATAGGAGGATTCAGGAATTGTAAATGTAACTTCGCCGGTAAATTCAGAAAGAACGCTTGCCAGACCATAGGCTTCGTTCTTGTAGCGCATCGCGGTGTTGTAGCTGCGGATGGTGGGATAGATGGATCCGTCCACATACTCATAGCTCATCTTGTCAGCCATGTCAGGAACATAGCTCTCCCAGTTTTCATATTCTGTGAGGATCTCCTTGTAGTTTTCAGGATCGCTTTCCTCTATTCTTTCAAGAAGGCTCTTAACCTCTTCCTGCCATACCACTGTTCCCCATTGGCAAACGATGTTCATGGCTGTCTGGTCTGGGGCATTCATCCTGAGCTCGTCGTATTTGTCATAAAGCTCGTTTACGCTTGCAAGCTCGTTCGTAAGTGATCCGGATCCTGTTGTGATTTCGGCAATCTCGGATTTTATGGTTTTGGTGTAGTCCTCAGCGTAAGCGGCATACTCGTCGGAAGTTTCTTCGGTTTCGGTTTCGGTGTTGGCTTCGGTGTTGTCCTCGTTTTCGGCCTTGTCTCCGGTTTCGGAAGAATCTGCCTCTTCCTGCGGGGCATCGCCTGTTTCTTCAAATAACTGACTGTCCTGTGAAGGGGAAGCCTCTTTTCCGCAGCCGCCCATAACAAGAACAGCTGCCAGTGCAGCAACAACAAATTTCTTTTTCATTTTTCTCTCCTCATTTTTGATCATTAAACCCCAAGTTCCTTGCACAGAGCATCGTATCGCTTCTGCTCTTTTTCTTTTACCGGCTTGGATGCGTCCTTAAAGCAGTGGTCGATCACGTCGGCATCCTTCAAAAGCTCGTCCATAGGGCTGTCCACTGCGGCTTTGTCATCGTGGTGATAGATGGCGGAGCAGATGATATCAGTCTCTTCTGGCGTTGTGAGCTCGAGCTTGGCAAGAACCTTCCTGGCAAGCTCTGCGCCGAGATGGGCGTGATCGTCGTAGGAACCGGTCTTGTACGCGTGAAGGTCGTGGAGCATACCGGCCATTGCAGCCAGCTCCGGGTCGAGGCCTCGCTTCCTGGCGAGAATCTGCGCGGCTAGCGACACCCCGTATAGATGCGCAGCTGCGCTGATGCGCTTGTCTTCGTCATCAATCTTGTTTAGTTTCTTGTCTACGTAGGAGCGAAGTTCTTTTAATCTGCTCATGTTGTGCCTCCGGTTATTTTTTGGCCCCAGGGGACGGGGTTATAGGGCCATTTATTAATTTACAGAGTTCTTCGGCCAGGGTCTTGTGTCCTTCAGGGGTCAGGTGCAGAGAATCTATCTCTGATGGGTATATGTACTTGGCTGCATCAAAGAATATGCAGCCTCTGTCGTCAGCTACCTTCTTAAAAAACAGCGGAAATTTTCTGGATTCATCGATAGCTTCTTCTGAGAAGGCGCCGTAGAATGGCGATGTTCTGATGCCTCTGCCAAGCTCAGGCGGCGATACCAATATTATCTTGGGGATAAATTCCTGTCTCTCCTGCGCAAAGGTCTTGATGACATCCACCAGTTTGCCTGCGCTTTCGGCGATCTGTTCTGCCGTAAGGTGGAAGGTTGTTTTAAGGTCGTTGCTACCCAGCATCAAAATCACAATGTCGATGGGACGATGGGAATAAATGCAGGGCATAAGATAATCCAGTCCGTTCTTCCAGCCGTCGATGGGGTCGTCGTAAAGGGTCGTCCTTCCGTTGCAGCCTTCTTCTATAACATTATAGTCGTCACCCAGAAGCATCTGCAATCTTCCGGGATAGCGGACATCTTTGGGATATCGTCCACCGGAGCCGGGAATAAATCCGTATGTATTTGAATCTCCATAGCAAAGAACTGTTATTGGCATTGCTCCTCCTCTACCCAGCCGGCTATCTCTTTTATATCTTCTGAAATGAGCACTTTCGTGAAATATTCTTTTCTTCCAAACTCTGCGTTTAGAACGTTATCTAAAACTGCCTTCAAGGGTCTGTAGTATCCGTCGGAATCATAGAGAACAATGGGTCCTCTGACTATTCCAAGGCTTGAAAGTGACATGACCTCGGTGATTTCATCGAGCGTTCCGATTCCTCCGGGGAGCGCTATGAACGCATCGGCGAGCTCTATCATCTTGGACTTTCGCTCTGCCATAGATCCGGTCTCTATCAGCTCCGTTAACCCGGTGTGCTTCCTGGCCTGAATAATTGCAACATCAGGAATTACACCTATGACCTTGCCTCCCGCGTCAATGACCGCGCCGGCCACAGCTCCCATAAGGCCCTTATTGGCTCCGCCGTATACAAGTGTATGTCCGTTTTCCCCGATCCACTTTCCAAGCGTCCGGGCCGCCTCTGTAAATTTTGGATTATTGCCACTGCTTGAACCGCAGTACACTGCTATCTTCATGCTATCAGCCTCTCTGTCATTTTGGCCCTAGGGGACGGGGTTAACGGTTCATTTTTCATTTTGGTCCCAGGGGACGGGGTTAAGGGGTCATTTTTCAAACCCTTCTTTCCATCTTAACATGGGGGATTCCATCCTCCAAGAACTCGTCGGAAACTACCTCGAAGCCTTCCTTGGCATAATAGCCGATGGCGTAGACCTGGGCTTCAAGGTATATCTCTTTTGCCTTATATGATTCAGCGGCAACCTCCACTCCCTTCCGGAGAAGCTGCCCGCCAAGGCCCTTGCCATGCTCAAGTGTAACCACTCTTCCAATCTGCGCAACTCCGTTTTCCGCATCCTTCATGAACACGCGGAGGCACCCGGCAATCCTGCCCTCGTCATTCCAGCAAAATACATGGATTGCGTCCTGATCCTTGTCGTCCAGGTCCTGATAAACGCAGTTCTGTTCCACAACAAAAATCTCTGCTCTTGTTTTTAAGATTTCGTAGAGCTCTACGGTGTTGAGCTCATCAAAGTGTTTGACTAATATTTCCATTTTGATATCGCTTTCTAAAAAATGAACCACTAACCCCGTCCCCTAGGGCCATTTTAAAAAATGAACCGCTAACCCCGTCCCCTAGGACCTTTTTGCCGGCCGACACCTAGGGGACATCAGCCGTTCAGTTCTTGCGGCAGATGTAGAGCAGGTGGTTGGTGTTGCCGAGAAGTTCACGTTTCTCGCAGAAGTGAAGGTACCAGTCGAAGAGCTTTTTAAAGTCTTCGTCTGAAACCGCAAAGTCGGCTCTGTGTTCCAAAGGTTCGATAAGTCCGTCAACGCCGGTGGTGGTGATCCAAGTGGTGTTTTTGCCCTCAAAGAGCTGTTCAAATTCAACTATATCATAGCCGGTGAAAAGCTGCTCTTTAAAGTGAGAGATGCTGTAGTCCTTCTTGAAGTTCTCTAGCTGGCCATCGCCCCAGTTTCCGTAGAAGTAGTTGGAGTACATGATGGCGTAAACGGAAATGAAAGCAAAAAGTAAGACTCCGCCGGGCTTGGTAACTCTCACGGCTTCCTCGATTGCCTTGTTTATTTCTTCCGGTTCATACAGGTGGTACATAGGTCCGAATACAAGGGTAACGTCGAAGGTGTCGTCCGCCAGGGCCTCGAGCCTTGTGGCGTCGCCCTGCATGGAGTGGAGGTTGGTCATTCCCTTGCTGTTTTCCCTGAGTATTCTTAGGTTGTTCTCCACAAGCTCAACGGAGGTAACATCCATGCCTTCTTTGGCAAGGGCGATGGAATATCTTCCGGTGCCAGCGCCAATTTCCAGAACTTTGGAGTTCTTGTCCGCAAATCTGTGGATGTAGTTCATGGTTGTGGCGTATTCAAGCTTTCCGTGGACTGTGCGCTCAAGGCGTCCGTCCTCCTCATACTGAGTGTAGAATTTGCTGAGAATCTCTTGCCTTGAGTCCTTGCTTTCTATCTGGTTTATCCTGGTGAAGTACTTGGTCTCGTTTTCGTGGTGAATATACGCGCCGTTCTTTTGCTGAACACGGAGGCTTGCAGGGTTGTCTTTGTTCACAGACATATAGACCTCATGGATACACATAAGTCTCGCCTTGTCCAGTGTCAGTTCAAGTCCCTTGGTGGCATATCCCTTTCCTCGGTACTTCTTGGAAATGCAGTAGCCGATGTGTCCGGGGCCCTCGCGCAGGAAGTCGTTGAGGCAATGACGCAGGTTGAAAACTCCCACATATTCATCCCCGTCAGCCAGAACGTAGGTGGTGTCGGGTACGAATCCCTCCGGCAGCTCTTTTCCCTGAGACCATTTGCGCTTCTTGTCGATCCATCCCAAAAACCGGTCATAATCGTAGCCATACACGTTGTTCATATAGCCGTTCTCGTTTTCGGGAAAAGTCATATAAAGCTCGTAAGTCTTTCTGTAGTCTGAATCCTGTACCCTGATAAGTTCCATCTTTCGCTCCTCCTGTTTTTGAATATAAGCAATTTCCTATTACATAAAAAAAACCTCATCAAACGCTTTACCTGTCTGATGAGGTTTAATTATCTATGAATCATGCATGTATAGTTATGTCTTATGCATTTCCTGTGTCCTCATCAATTGTAGCACCAATAGACCCCTGATTATTATTATCCACGGGTGAATTAGTATTTGGTGTAGTTGAATCGACGAGTCTTACGTATTGCATAATGTATAACCGCTTTCTGAAAAATATTAGTTGTCAGTATAGTGTACAGACAATTCCATGTCAACACATTTTTTATCTAATTATTCTCATTTTCTGATCCTGTCAAAATCAGCCAGAACGCTTTTCATGTCATCCCCAAGTCTTTCGAGGGTTTGCTCCTTCATATCTTCCGGGATCCCATAAAACGCCTCAGCCATGCCGCCTGCAATGCAAGTCAGGGTATCGCAGTCACCCCCGAGGGAAACGGCCGTCCTTATTACGTCCTCAAAGTCCTCGCCCTCAAGAAAGGCCGTGATTGCCTCAGGCACTGTCCTCTGGCAGGATTCGTCGTGGCGGTAGCCGGGTCTTATTTCGTCGCAGGTGCGGCGCAGGTCATAGCCGAACTCTTTTTCCACATATTCTTTTATCTGAGCCTTGGTAAAACCGGTTCTTGCAAGGAAAATGACTGAAGCTGTTGCCTCGGCGCCCTTGATGCCCTCGGGGTGATCGTGGGAAACTTCCGCAGTCCACGTCGCAACCTCCCTGGTCTTTTCGATGGTGTCGTACAGCCAACCCACCGATGAAACCCTCATGGCTGAGCCGTTTCCGTAACTGCCGTAGGGCTGTGGCTCCTTGGCTGCGAGCCAGGATATGAATCTTGCGCCGTATCCCGCGTGGGGGTATTTCTTTCCCCAGGCCTGCATCCTGTAAACCAGCGCTGCCTTAATGTCTTTTGCCTCTGCCTCAGGTCCTGCTGCCATGATGCCCTCGGCAACGGCTATGGTCATAACGGTGTCGTCCGTAAAATGAACCTCCCGGTTCCACATTTCGAAATCTTTACTCTTGTTGCCTCTGTCAAACTCGTAGGGCGCACCTACCATATCTCCGAGAATCGCTCCGTACATATCTGCCTCCAATCTGCTTACGCTGTGACTTTTCTTGTTTTCGTGATCAGTTTAGCAAAAGAAAAATCGAGAAAGGTCACCCCGCAGGCGACGCGTTAACTTTTCTTTAAAAACGAAACGATCATGAGGATGTAGCAGATGGTCTTTGGAAGCATGAGCATCCCAAGCATGGGCACAAGGCCGGCGAACACCGCAACGGGGATGTAGAACAGGAACGAGAGCAGGATGTAGAGCCACATCAGGCGGAAAATTCTGTCGTCAGCCCTTTTGACAAAATACAGATAACAGATCACCGCGCCGAGAGCTACAAATGGGATGTTCCTGATGATTCCCCAGGTCATGCTGCTGTCATTCTGAAACCAGCCGTTTTGCGGGAACAGGCACAGGATGATCCTCAAAGCAGCTAGCACCCACACCGCGATCGTCAGGTTCCTTCCGCCATCGCTGTTTCCGGCGCCGCTATTTCCGGTGCTGCTGTTTCCGGCACCGCTATTTCCCGCGTTGCTCCTGTAAATGTGTCTCCACAGGCAGTAGAGGAGCACGTAGAAAACTGTCATGGTGATGGACGTCACGAGCTTGCCAACTCCCAGGGCCGCTGTAAAGTCGCCCTCAACGAAGTAGTTCAGAACCCTCGGAACAAGGTGAAAAGCATCGCCGCATCCCAGTATCAGCGCGGCCCAGCCCATCAGCCTGCCCGCAGCGTCCTTGAACTTTTTAAGGATGATGCATCCGCTGATTATGGCAAACAAAAGGTAGCAAATATCAAACAATGACTCTCCGTATTTCATGATTCCTCCTTCATCCGTGTCTCTTAAAAATGACCCCTTAACCCCGTCCCCTAGGACCAT
>JAEEGL012341155.1_pt1 | contig 36038 bp, 54 predicted proteins | sample 9134231 | NCBI WGS metagenome assembly JAEEGL01 (sample SAMN16246548, study PRJNA631951) | gut metagenome | biome: gut microbiome; feature: rumen; material: fiber-attached | host: Bos | place: Iran: Karaj | collected 2018-10
AATATGAATTGTAAATACTTGAGCAAAAAGTTAAATGGTCATTTATATTGTAAACTAAAAAAAGAAGAAATACAAGAAAGCTGTTTTAATTGCCATTTAAGAGAGTTTAGTAAAAAAAGGTATAATTGGTCTACTAGACCTAAAAACAACTCACAGAGCTTACAGAACAAAGCCACACAGCCTATTAAGAAAAGAACATCTAAACAAGCTAAATTAGAGAGGAATAGAAAGAGTATTTTTACAGATAACATGACTAAGTGTTATTTCTGTCCTAAACCAAAGGATAATATACATGAGCTTATTTATGGAAAAAATAGGCCTAAGAGCATCAAATATCACTTCACCCTACCATTATGTCTAGAACACCATAAAATGATGCATAGTGATAGAAAAATGATAGAAGAATACCAAGATAAGTGTCAGAGGTATTATGAAAAGAATATAGGCTCTAGAGAAGATTTTATAAAAGATTTTAACGAAAGTTTTATTGATAAGCATAAAAAAAGAAGATAGGCTGTTAAACCTATCTTTCTTTATGATCATTTTCCCGATGTCGGGAAAGTGTTAATATAATCTAATTTTATCCCAGTTCCAATTACCACGATTAACATTTTCATTTACTTGATGTTGAACTGTAGCATAATCCCAACCTAGAGCCTCAATTTTAGCTTTTCTAGTAGGATAATTACCAAAGTCTCCTCTTATAGTTCTTCTTACCATTTCAAGTAAATCTGGTTTACTAGGTGCTGGTGCTGGAGTTGGTGCTGGTTTATTTCCAGCTAAGATTTCATTAACTCTTTTTTGAACTTCACTATATCTAGAACCTAGAGCTTGTTTTCTAGCCTCACCATTACCATACTTACCATTGATAACTTCTCTAGCCAATTCATCTACAGATTTATTAGCTATATCACTTGATGGTTGAGATGGTTGAGATGCTGTAACATTACCTATAGCTGGGTTTACAATACAACCTCTAAATGAATATCCAGAGCCTAAGCCCCATCTACCATTAGAGTTTGTTCTGATAGAGTTCCAGAATGCACTTGAACCATATCCAGATTCAGATGTATATATCTGGTTAGCACTATCAATTCTTTCAACTACAGCAACATGTCCAGCTCCATCATTTCCGCTAAGAGTAGCTCCTTTTTGCCATACCATAATACCACCTAATGTTGGTACTGGAGATATAGTTAAGCCTAAACTTTTAGCTCTTTCAATGAAGTTTTCAGCATTACAATTTAATGATGGATATTTCATAGATCCTATGATTTCATTAAACCTACCACATGCATATCCAACACAGTTAGCTAGAACATTACATGCACTATCTGTTGGACTACCTTGAATACATGTAGACCAACCACCTTTTGACTTAGTAATAAAGAACTTATTACCAGCTGTAGGTTTACTAGTCCTTATATTCATTTTCAACAACTCCTTCCTCAACTAACACTTCAAGACTATCTTGATTAAATGTAGTTTGAACTTCCATATCTTCTGTTGTTTCTTCTACTACTTCTTCAACAACAGTTTCCTTGTTTTCTTCCATAACTTTTACCTCCTTTTCTATGGAATATATAAAAAAGAGGGTTTCCCCTCTTTCTTATCTAATCAATTTTTAATTCTTCAATAGGTGTTTCTTCTTTTACTTCTTTAGTCTCTATTTTTTTATCTTTGTTAAAATCATTGAGACCATTAGAACTTAGACTTATAACTATAGCATTTAGCATGTATAAAACTATGTCCTTGTAGATAAACTTGCCTATAACTAGGTTAGTTACTATCAATAAAAATAGAGCAATAAAAAAGCTCCAATATTTTGTTGGAACTTTTTTTATAAACTTTATTTCTTTAGTAAACTCTACCACCATATAGACAGCTCCTACTAAACCACTAAAGGTTAGTAATACTTCCCAAGTTAAAAAACTATCCATCATATTTTACCCTCTTTTCTTAAACTATCAAACATGTCATCTACATAACTGTCTCCACCTTTACTATTGTAAAGAGCTTTAGTTTCATGTAGTACCATTTTTTCTTCTGTAGTAGGTTTATAACCCCCTTTTATTCTAGACATTAACACTATTAAATCATTTTTACATCTTGAAAGAGTTTCCTTACTCATATCTTTTCTTATGGCTTGAAGTTCTTCCTTAATGCCATCTTTCTTTTTAGCATTATGACTTTGAATAGCTGTAGTGATTATTACTCCTACTGTAGATATTATTGTTACAAAAATTGTCTCCACTTTTTACCCCAAATAAAAAGCCTAATTACTAGGTTTCTCTGGCCATATAACATTATATGGGAACTCTTCTTGACTTGTAATATCTCTTAGAGCTTGTCTGTAAACTCTATATGCCTCAACCATTTCTTGAGACAAAGCTGTATCATTAGCTTGTGTCCAGTCAGATTCATTCAATAATCTGTCTCTTTTTTCTCTAATGGCTTTAGCATGAATACTTCTATCATGTTCTTTAGCATCATTTAGTAGGGTTTCATAGTTTTCTTCAATGTAGTCCTCTACATTGTCATTATATTCTAATTTAATTCTAAATGCATAAAACTTATAGATGGTTTTTTCATGCCCCTCTTCATCTTCAACAATTATTTCTTCAATACTGTCTAGATCATAAAGGATAACATCACATGAGCCATCATTATTATTCTCGATTTCATAACCTACTTCTGGTCTGAAGTCGCTTTCTTGTTTCATCTCTGATTACCTCCTTACATTTCTTATAATCAATATATGGTTTTATATATTTTTGGGTGTAATGAAAAGAATTAGCATGTATTATCCAGCCATTATAACTTAAAACAGCACATGCATCATGGTAGTTAAGTTCACCTTTTTTATAGATTTTCTTAACTCTTCTCTTTATTCTTAAAAAATTACCTCTCCTAAGGGTTGTATACCCTCTATAAAACCTATACCCTAGAAAGTCTAGAGGCCTACTATCAGTCTTAAATAGTTGCCAGTTTTCTTTAATCCTAAGATGGTCTTTAGCCACAAACTCATCTATCATTTCTTTTGCTTTATGAAGTTTCTTTTTATTATTGCTAAATAAGACCATATCGTCCATATATCTGATATAGTACTTAATTCCTAAATCTTCTTTTATGTAATGATCTAAATCTTGCAAATAGAAATTAGCAAACCATTGACTGGTGTAATTTCCTATAGGAACTCCACTCTCAGCACTATCAATTATTGAATCTATTAACCATAGAGTATTTTCATCTTTTATTACTCTTCTAAACTTGTTTTTGAGACATTGTTTATCAATACTAGGATAAAACTTCTTAACATCTAGTTTAAGACAGTATTTAGTATTCTTTCTATCCTCAACTAAGGCTCTTTTAAGTTTTCTCATACCATGATGTAGTCCTCTACCTTTAATAGATGCACAGCTCCAGTAATACATACCTCTTCTAAGAATTGGTTCTATTTGTTGCATCAAAGCCCAATGGATACATTGATCGGGATAGAAAGCGGGTTTATAAATTACTCTTTCCTTTTTTCTATTCCCATCATGTATTACCATTTCAACATAAGGACTAGGCTTATAAGTTTTAGTCTTTAACATATTTTGTATTTGCATAGCATAATATGTTGGACTATCCATTATCTTACTTACATTTTTCCTTTTAGTTTTTCCTTTTGATGCATGACATATTGCTAGTTCTATATTACTTAAATCTGTTATCTTATCAAAGATATTTCCTACTCTTTTCATATCTGGTTCACCTTTTTTATTCTTATATTTGTCTGTCGAGCTTTCAATTACTTACTAACACAACCCAGAACGACTAATTTTTACCAAGCGGTATGGAAAATGGTATGTAATAAATTAACATATATAAGTGGTCGAGACCCGATGTTATAATTCGTATTACTTGAAGTGTTGTTCAAATTCCAGTACCACAAGCCAGCATTCGTTGTATTGTTCATATTACCGCCGACAAGGGCAACCCTCAGCACAGAAAGAAACACCTAGGCCACATACCAAATCCCAGAAATAATTTTAGGCCAATAGTTTTTTTATTATGGAGGTTGGCCACCTCCAAACCTCCGCTAAACTAGTATCTAAGAAGTCGAGACCCGAGGTAATAATTCGTAATACTTGAAGTGTTGTACAAAGACCAGCACCACAAGCCAGCAAGCGTTGCAGTGTGCATATAACCGCCGACAAGGGCAATTCTATTACCACTATTACAGTAGTAATAATCACACATATTAGTACTATCAGATCCTCCACTAGCCTCAGTAGTTAAGCTAATAAGTGGGTTATTTTCATCATAACCTAACTTAGTAGCATATTTATCACTAGTATTAGCATTAGTATATCCAAGTGGAGCATATTTGCCATTAAACTTATCAACAGCATACTCATCTGGATCATAACAGATATAAGCTACATAGTCTTTAATATTTAGTCCATCAATGAACTTCCATACATTACCAAAAGGATCCTCAATACCTCTATAAATACAAGAGTTTTTAGGGGTCTTATAGCAACCAGATTTCATTCCTAGACCATCACATGTACCGCTTAATTGAGCTGATGTCCATAAAACATTACCTACAGCAATATTTACTGGACTACCATCAAAGTATACCATAGTTCCAGAATTATTTCCATCACTATAGGCCTCTTTTGATGTAATAGTTCTACATCTTGCAACTCCAAAGTTACCATTTGATGATGTTCCTATTGATATTTGTTGACCTACATCAAAATAACTAGCTACAGAATTAGATACCAATATTCTATTAACATTGGATTCAGCCATTAGAGCTTTATCATTAGAATTATTTCTAAATCCAGTAGCACCATTTCCTAATTTACTTTGAGAGTTATAATCAGCATATTCTACTAAGTATAACATTTGAATTAAGAAATATCTCCAGTCAAGTTGACCAAAGTTAGTTCCTACAGCCTTAGATAGAGTTCTAAATGAAGTTATATTTCTATTAACTTCTGGTTCAGCTCCACTATATGAGTGAATAACATTACTTGCTACAGAACTATTATATCTACCTACACTAAAGGCTTTAGATTTAGTGAATCCATCAATAGGATATTTAGATATTTGCATGTACTCATATTCTTCATCTCTCCATCTTCTATAATAGAACTCTGGTATTTTAGTTAAAACCTCACCATTAGATCCATCAAACTTAAAGTTAGCATCACCAATTTTAGCTGTTTCTAATCCAGTAGATCTATCATAGTTATATGTATAAATATCAGACCATGGATATATATTATCAAAATCATTTTGTACAGCACTTCCATCATGTGTAGCATTAGCTACTAATCCTACAGCATTATCAGTTCTAGTCCATTGACTTGATGTAGTTGATAGACTTCTTTTAATACCATAGACAGTAGTGTTTTCTACCATAATATTTACTTTTTTATCAGTAATAGTCTGTTCTAGGCCATTTACAGAAATACTTTCTATTTTATTTTCTTGAGCATTTTCCTCAACACTATTTAATTTAGTTTTATCAGTTGAACTCATTAACCCATTAGCACTTGTTGTTGCTGGACTATAAGTTGTATCTGTAGCACTTATAGTATTGTTATTAGATATTTGTATATTACTTCCAGCTGTTAATTTATCTTGCTTACCAGTTATGTCTATGTCTACAGACTTATTAGATGGGGTCAATGCTGTTCCATTCAATTTTACTTGTTCAATAACATTTACATCAGCTCCATCTTCTATACCATTAAGTTTAGTTTTTAAAGCATCTGTAAAGTCATTGGTTGATAAATCTTTTCCAGTCTGAGTATTAACTTTGTTATTTAATAGGTTATCAACTTGAGTACTATTATAATAACTTTGAGCTAGTTCTAACGAGATATTATCTCCATTAGTAACTATGTTAATATCAGATGATCCTACTAAGTTTTTACTCATAATACATCATCTCCTTTTAATAAAGTATTTTCTATATATATTTCCTCTCCATTGTAAAGAAGTTCTACATTTTGATAATATAGTTTTTCATCTTCACTAGTTCTTTTGTAAATATAGTATGTATGACCATTATTAACTAAAGTATCTAGTAAAGACCACTCACCAGCCAGATATTCTGGAATACTTTGACTTAATGAAGTATATATTGAATCAACTGGCCATAAGATATTAGCTATATGCCTTATAATACTTGTTTCATAGATATTTAACTTACCATTGATATTAAAGTCATCTTTACCCCAGTCATAGATAGTTCTACCATCTAAAACAGTTGTAAATGAACTTATAGATCCATCAGTATAGATTTTATCTAATGCAACAAACTCAAAATCAAAACTCTTTTGATAATCAAAGTTAGTTCCTAAAGTAATTTCTCCAGAACCATTAGAGTAGGTATTTCCATTTTTAACTGGGTTTAATTCTACCCACTCACTATATATGTCAGTACCATGTTCTTTATAGCGGTATTTAATAGTTAAAGTATTATCAACACTACCAAAGTTATTGTTAAAAACATTACCTTTAAACTTAACAGCTATATTTCCATTAGTAGGAGATGGTCTATATACATCAGCATTTAATGTCAATGGTATATAACTAACCATATTTAAAGATATACTAACTGTCTTAGTAAATCCTCTACTATCTATTACAGAACATGAAAAAGTAGCACTTTCTACAGAGTTAAATACTTTAGTCTTAGTTACTGTACTATCATCAGTAGAATAACTTTGACTTTGACCATCACTACATTGAATAACAATAGTCTTGATTTTAGCACTTTTAGACCCATAGGCTGTTATTTCAGATAAGACATTAGATACATATTTAATTATCTTATTAGCATCTCCAGTCAATTCTATTGATTTAGCATAACAGTCAACAGCTGATATTTCAACTTCTGGGCTACATGCACTTTCTACAGCATAAAAAGTTTTCCAACCTACAGAACTATTAGAATAGTTTGTAGTACCTAAATAAGAGCAATATACACTAATTCTAAATTGTCCACTAGGACTGTTAGGAATTGCATTATATAAAGCATTATTTTCAGCCTCAGTAAAGACAAAAGTATAAGTACCATTAACAGAAGTAGTTCTAGAGGCTATCTCTGTTCCACCACTTGTTAATAGTTTTAATGTTAAGGCTCTTCCCTTAGGATTATATATAGTACAAGCTAGACTTGAACCTATATTAAAGTCAGATAAAGCACTTATATAAGGTGAGGCAAGAGTTTTAACTGTAGTATTTCCAGTTTCACTCCATAGCTGACTATCTTGTCTCCTACACCTTGTTTTAATAGTATAGGAAGTATTAGGTGAAAGACCACTTATTGTATAATAACCACTCTTTCCATCACTAGCTACTACATCACCCGCATCTGTCCATGCTCCACCATTAAGACTGTATTGTGTCCAGTCTCTTTTATCTGTTGTTGTCCAGTTCATCATAAAGTAATTGTCTCCAGTATCTCTAATTGACTGAGATACTGTTGTATATCTAGGAATAGTACTTAGTGGACATGATCCACTTCTGTTATTATCTCCAGAATAATATACTCTACCATGTAGAGTAAATCCTACAGCATCAGCTGTTCCATCAGCCCTATGTCCTACTGTTATAGTTCCAGTAGTAGAACCTTTGGCCGCTGGGAACTTATATGTATTCCATGCTGTATTACCGCTGTTATATACAGTTTGACCATTAACAACAACACTACAGTTATAAATAGAGTAATATTGAACATCTCCACCTATAGATTCTAGTGTCCATCTAACAGTAGATGTGTTATTGGCTATACTATAAGATTCTTCTACAACAGTTAGTTTTAAATATCTTCCACCATAGGAATCACTTTGTACACTAGCCATTATCTAACACCTCCAGTATAAAAACAGCCAGTTCTTACTGACTTATAGTCTTCAAATCTGGAGTTAAGACCCATTTCTAGATATTTCCTTACTTTTAGATTTTCTGTTCTAACACCAGTAGCATCAGCTCCTAAAACCTCATCATTATCTCTTTTAACAAACATACCAGTATTATCTAACAAGTTGGACATTTCCTCTCCCTCTTTAGAGATATTAAGTCCATCATCATCAAATCTATATCCAGTATTGGTTACTATTTGAGATACTCCATTATCAATTTCTCTTCTTACAGCAATAGTTAAGTCTGTAGCACTAATTTTTTGTTCTACAGCTTGCTTTAACAACTCAATATTTTCATTGTTAGTATTTATAGCACTATCTACTTGATCCTTAGTTAAGTAATTACTAGATAAGTTTTCACTTACTTGACTTACTGATAAGTTGATATTAGATAAATCTAAGTTAATCTGAGCTATATTTTCATCAACACCCTCTAATTTTTCTGTGATGATTTCAATATCTCCCTCTTGTTTATCTACAACTATTTCTGTATTCTGTAGTCTTCTTTCTAGGCTAATAGCAAATTGATATTGTGTTTGAGTTTTAGTATCCGCTTTAGCTTTAAGAGTTTCTCTAATAGATCCAGCAATAGTTATTGAATAATTAAAAATAGCACAGCTATACTCAGTATTATCATTATCAATAATAGTTAGCCTATCACCAATTTCAAACCAACCTAAACCCTCAGTAGTAGTATCAAAAGGATAATATGATATACCTCTAAGAGTATTATAAATTGGCTGTATAGCCTCTTGTCTATTTTTATCACAAAACTCATTGTTTTCTATTTTAAACTCAGTTAGTCCATATTGTTGAATACTAGCATCATCTTTTAAGAAAACATTATCTTCTTGAGGAGTTCTAGATAGTACTACACTATTTATTTCTCCATAGATAGGTTCTAGTTTCAACTTGAACATATTATCATAGGTTAAAGTTTCCTCAGTTTCTTCAATTAGTTTGAAATAAACCTTGTCATCATTACCTATTATGACAGTTCTACCAAACATCTGAGCTATTTGAACTAATACATCTCTATATGTAACACCTTTTATATTAGCAAATAAATCTTGCTCTATAATCCAGTCTCTATGTATTACATCTTCTTCTTCTAAGTCTGTACCTAATTCTAGGCCACATACACTTAGTATACTTGTTAAATAAGCTCCTAATGTGATAGGGTAGCCAAAATTACTACTATCATAAGCTACCATTGTATTTATCATTAAATCATACCCAACAGCCTTACTTATTCCTCTGTCTTTTGTATGAGTAAACTCAGTTATTAAGAAAGACCCATAATCTAGATATTCATACTGAGAGCTGGGTAGTTTAACACCAAACCCAGCATGTACAGTATGGCCTAATAAATTAGTATCACCAATATAATTGATTTCTATCTTTCTCATAGCTGTTTTACACATACCAGATTCACAACTTATCTTAAAGTTTATTAAAAGATTACTATCAGCTATCTGACTATCATCTTCTAATTTTATATAAGCCTTTAGTTGTTTTATAGGCTGTTTCATGGCTGTTTTAAAACTACTAGACACCGCATACATAATTTAATAACTCCTTTTAGAGACTGGTATTAAATTAACAGAAAAAGGCTTGTATAAGCCTCTGGTTTTACTAAATAGTTCTGGAGCATAATCTCCAGCATAATAGTTTGCTGTACAAGTTGTTCCAACCCTTACATCAAACCATGTAACACTAAAATAGTCTTGATCTAATAGTTGTGTTAGTTGAGCCATCTGTTCTTGAGTAGTATAACCTATTTCAAGTTCTATCTTAGGAAAAATACCAATAAGAGTGGCTCTAACATCACCATTCATATTTCTTTCCGCATCTTTCCATAGCTTATTTCTTCCTACTTTGTATTTAACAACAGCTGGGATTTTAACATTATCAATTTTTATTAAATCTCCGCTATAGATCATACAACAAACACCTCCCCATTGGTTTCAAATTGTTTTTCTTCATATTTGTCAACCATATATTCTAGGATAGTGTCCTCACCTATTTTAACAATTACTGGTGTAGGTTGTTTATCACCATCTTTGTCTTTTAGTTTACCAACTAAGACATCTATCCAACCAGTATTGTTTTCAAGTGGTACTACAGCCTCTTTTCCAGCCTCACCGACCATAGCTATAGTTGGTTTTTCAACCACACCACCTTGAGCCAATTTAGGTATCTTGTCAATATGGAACCCTTTACCACCTACAACTGGAACCCAGTCTGGTATTTTAATCTTATTAAGACCGCTTATGAAAGCATTTATACCATCAATGATAAAGTTAATAGGAGCCTTAAAAATACCAGCAATAGCATCAATTAAGCCCTTGAATATATCTTGAACTCCTTGCCATGCTTTTTTCCAGTTACCAGTAAATATACCAGTAATGAACTCAATAATACCTTTAAGTACCTTTATAATTCCACCAACAACATCAGATATTACCCCAAATACAGTTCCTAGTACTCCAACAATAAGAGAACTTAAAAAACTCCATGCTGGAGCTAGTTTTTCTATCAACCACATAACTATTGGTTGAATAAACTTGTTATATATCTCTAAAGCACCATTGATTAATTCTCCTATAAAGTCTCCAATTTCTTTTACTAGACCTTTAAGGTGTTTATCCCATAACCAGCTTAGCATTTCTAAGAATGGCTCTACTATAGGAGCTATAACATTATCCCAAATAGACTGGAATAATGCTATTGTTTTAGTAGCAAATTCACCAATGTTATCTATTAGAGGTTGTCCATGTTCTTTCCATAGATCCACTAATATTTGACTAAAGTCAGCCCATGCTTTAGTTATCAATTCAATAGTAGGAGAAATGGCATCTTTCCATATAGAGTTAAATACACCAGATACACCTTTAATAATAGGATCTCCCCACTTCTTAATACCATTAGACATATCTGTCCAGAACATAGTCCAGAATGTAGACATATTAGTTAAAAGTGTTGATACATCACCCTCTATATTAGCCCATGTCATCTGTAGGTTAGTCCATAAGTCTATAGCTAGTGTAGACCAATAATCAAATAAGAATTGACCATAGGTTACAGCAAAGTCTACAAAGGCTTGAACTGGTTCACTATCCCAGATACTTTTTAGAACATCACCAACAACTGAGAATACTTCCATAATGTGTTGAGCAACTTCATCAGCCTTGCTAGATACATTTCCTAATCCAGTATCAAAACCAGATAAGTCTATATCACCTAAACCAGCTGATGCATCAAAGCCACCGCCACCACTATCACTATCTCCGCCTCCAGAATCGGCCTCTTTAATGACATTCATTTCATCAAAGGCTGATAGACCATTTAAGGCCTTTTTCAACTTGTTAGCGGATCCAGTAGCTTTATCTAAGTTCTTAGCTGTGGAACCTCCACTAGTACCTAAACTCTTTAGTGAATCACTTGTACTATCTACAGCTTTCTTAGTAGATTTACCAAATAGACTAGATATTGCACTTACAGCTGTAACACATGCTTTAACAAATCCAACTATATATGGTACAACCGCATTTATAGCTTTAGCTATACCATTAAAGAATCCAGCAATATTACTTTGACCTATAGCATTCATAATGTCCGCTAATCCTCTAGTTAAAGCTGTCTTCATATTAGTTATAGATGTTCCTACACCACCAGTAGCATTTCTAGCTTGTTCCTCAAAAGACTTAAATCCATTAGCTCCATTCTTGTTAAGTTCTATCAATGTCTTCATAAAGTCATTCATAGATACTTTTCCACTTCTTAGAGCCTCACCTAGTTCATTACTACTAGCATATCCCATGGCTATAGCAACTTGTTTTAATTGAGCTGGCATAGCTGTCATGGCACTTCTCCACTCCATCATATCTGGTTTACCTTTAGCATAGGCTTGAGATAATTGCTCTAGAGCTGTACTTTGTACTTGAGCTGAGCCACCTCCAGCCAATATAGCATTATTAAGAGCTAAGAACATTTCTGTACTAGCTTTAACATTACCATTAGCACTTGTAAACCTTTGAACAGAGTTAGTAGCATCATCTAAGGTTGTTGGTAGTCCTATTAAGGCCTCACTTAATCTATCTACTGAGGCTTTAGCATCAGCATTACTAACCCCTAGATTACTCATAACTCTAGGGAAGTTGTTTAAGGCATCTAATCTACTAACAGCATCGTCCATCTGAGAGCCTATAAGTTTTCCAATTCCTAGAGCAATAATTCCAGCCTTTAACAATTTAAAACTCTTTAACATCTTACTAGATGTATCATTAGCTGTCTTTTGTAGGCTAGTAATATCTTTCTTAGACTTTTCAATTTCTTTTCTAAGACTATCAGTATTAGCTGTTATTAAGACTTGTAAATCTTCTATTGTCATTTAACGACACCTCCCATCATTATCGTATTTTTTAGAGCTTGTCGCTCCATTTCTTCATCAGACATGACATCATGGGTAGTGTCTTTATGAGTAAATGGTTTTTCTGGATATTTCTTAGGATCATTAAAAGCATAAATAATATATTGACCCAATAGATAATTCAACTCATCTTGTTGTCTTACTCTATCTTTTTGTAGTTCATTAAACACTTTTACATGTTTCATATACTGTTTAACATTCAATGACCAGAAGTAATGCAAGTCCAGACCCATCTTTATTGCATCTTCTTCAAGACTTCTCCATAAATCACCAAAATATTTGATTTCTTCTAGATTTCGTTGGATATTATCTCTTTGATCTGTTTCACCTTGTTGTTCTTGGCTTGTCTCAAACTCTCTATATCCAACTCCTTTGATAAAAAACCAGCATCACATAAAGCCTCCATAATGTCCATCATTAAATCGGTTTTATCGTTGGATTCTAAATATTTGTCTATTGTATCCATAGCAACTGTCTTGCTACAGCCTATAACTCCAGTTTCATCATTGACTAATCCTTTCATCATAAATAAACAAATCATACCTACAGAACCATCTCCAACACAGTTTTCTATAGGTAGTTTTCTAGCTTGTTCAATTTCATCTACTTTAGTAGCATTGAACTTAAAGTTTAATTTCATATCAATACCTCTTTCCTTTAGTTAATTTTTTAAATAAAAAAAATGGAGTTAGGTACTAATCCCAACTCCACAATTAAATCATATCTTATCTTGATGCTGATCCTTTTGTAAATGTTGGTTTTCCACTTATTCTTAAAGATGCTGTGAACTCATAAACACCCTCTGGAGTTTTTTCACCATCTTTGAATGATTTTACAAAAGCCTTGAAGTTCCATTTAGCACCAGTAGTATATTCTACTTCCCAGTCTTCAACAGCTCTACTCTCAGCTAATGCTAACATTTTTTCAACATTATCTTCATTTTTAATGAATCCAGCTAAATCAACTGTTCCACCATCTTTAGAACCAGCTATAAACTCTTTATAGTCATCTTGACTATCATGGTCAGTTACATCAATTTCATCTGATTCAACACCAATAGCTCCTATTGATTTTAAATTAGCAATTAATGTATCTGTAGCCTCAGAACCGCTTTTAATTTTCTTTAAAGTAGTTCCCATACTTCTTGTAGCTGCCATAGTTATCACTCTCCTTTACTAATTTTTTACTTTAGCAAACCTACTTAATATGTGATGTAGATTTCCACTATTAGGAACATCACTTGAATAAGTCATTGTATAATACATAGATCTCATGACTTCTTCTACCTCTGACAATACTTGACTAGCCTCAGCACTACCATCAGCCCATATATCAATAGTAGCCTCAATATTTTGAGATACTATTGTATTATCTAGATCCAACTCAACATTATTATTTTCTATTCTAAAAATAATTGCTGGTGTTTCAGTAAAGGTTTCTGGTTGAGCTTGTTCTACACTATAACCTAATGTCAATAAACCTTGATATAATTCTTCTTTAGGCAAATACATAATTAACCTCCTATAGCCTTATTTATTGATTCTTTCATACCATTCTTGAACATGGCTTTAATTGTCTTTTCATTCATCTTTAAAGCTGGATACATAAAAGGCTTAGCAACTTGACCCTCAGTCCTATAAAATGTTTCTCCACCATCTGGAGTATACACCCATGGTGTACCTCTATAATGTAGATTAACTTTAGTCTTATAAGGATAAGTTCCATTACCTTTACTACCAGTACCAAACTCTATATAAGGAGCATAGCTCATTCCAGTATATACTCTACCTATAACTTCTTGAGCCGACTTCTTAACTTCTGTATGAATTGAAGACCTTAAAGCTCCAGTATCAACAACACATAGATTTTTAGCTTGTCCTTGCACTAGGATAACAGCCTTGTTCATAGCCTCTACAGCTTGAGCATTGGCTATTTTGTCTAGTTTCTTGATAAGCCTATCTACATTTAGTAGTTCTATCGTTGCCATTGGCCAGTTATCAATATATGGCTATCAGTAGGGATTATGTTCATAACCCTATATTCTTTTCCACCATAAGATATGATGTCATCTAGACCTAAGACAATGTCTCCAGTCTGTCTGATATAGATCCTATCAGTCTCATATACCAGTTCAGCATCTTCCAAATAAACTTTATCTTCAAAGTTTTCTGGAGATGCTGTTATTGATATATCTATCTTATAATCTAAGCCATATTGTTCTTGAATTGCTCCAAAGTTTGAAAAATTGACATTACCATAAAACTTATAATTGACTTTATTAGACCCAGTTTTAAGACCTCCCTCACTATCTCTAGTAACAGTCTTAGTCATAACTAAAATACCTTTATCATAAAAATACTTAGCTATCTTGGTCTTCATTATTTTTGGGATATACAACTTTTATCCTCCTATATCTACTTAGTAAAGAAGTGAATCCTCTTAATACATCATCATCACTAGCATTTACATAGTATTTTTTCACTTCATTAGAGAATGTTATGGATTGTCCATTATCAGATATAGAACTTATTACTTGTTCAGAATCTTCATTAGAACTTTCAGCATCAATATTATTGCTAATTTCCTTTAGGTTATTAACAACTATTTTAGCTACTATTCTTTCACATTTCTCTGGAAGACTTTCAGAATTAAGATAAAGTTGTACCCTATCTATTACTTCTCCTATAGCAAACTCTAATAAGTCCTCACTATAGGTTTTAGTACTTAGTATTCCTATGTACTCTTCAATTCGTTCTATACTCTCTTCCATAATAACACCTCCTATATAGTAGAAACTTTTTTAGACTTTTCAGTATTCTTATCTACTAATTCCAGTAGATGAGAATTTAATTAGGTCTGGCATAATAGCCTTAGTACCTTTAGAGAAAAATAATTCTAATGCAATATCATTACTTAGTGGGATTTTTTCAGCATCATATTCATCAGTTACAACTGGTTGAGCTACAGCTCCATCTATCATACAGATCATATCTTTACTTTGTCTGTGGTTAGAGTAGATTTTTACTTGATGGAAGAAGTCTTCTTTAAGACCAGTTAAACTATTAGGTACACTATCAATATAATTTAATAATGCTCCATAAATAGATGGTCTTACAGTAACTACTAACATATCACGATCTACACCATCAACCCAGTCATTTTCAGTAGTTTCAACACTTTGAATTAAAGCCTCAAGTTTTTCTTGAATAGTACTGTAACTAGATAAGTTTACAGAAGTACCCTCAGCCTCAGCTTTAGCAAAGAATTGATTATCTAGATAAGCTATCATTCTCTTAATGTGGTTAGCTTTTCTCTTATCAGCCATACCAGCTAATCCATATAATCTAACATCTTTCTTAGCTAATTCTTCAACAATTTCTTTATCTGTATCAATATTTACTGTTACTTTACCAGTATTTTTTAATGCTTTACCAGCTCCAGCTGTTCTAGCTGTTCCTAAGTCATCAACAGATGCATTTTTGAATCTGTCAATTTCTACAGAACCAGTAGTTGGATCTCCACTATAATTTTTATTTTTAATTTGTTCTGAGATAGCTCCTTTTTGAACTGCCTCAATAACATTACCATAAGTTTCAGCTAATTTATCCTTAGTCTCATTATCAATATAAATATTTAATGCATTTTCTCTTGCCATAATATCACTCTCCTTTTACAATTTTTAGACAATTAAAAAGCAACTGTACCACTATATTTAGGTTTGTTGCTATCTTGATTATTTTTCGTACCAGAAAAGTCTGTTGGCGGATTACCTTTTAATTTATCAGTAATTCCAGTTTCTACTGACTTGTTATAGCTTTTAGCTAATCTTTCAATATTGTCTTTCATTTTAGATTCATCTAGATCTAAAACAAAATCAACTAAGTCAACAGGTATTTTTTTAGCTTGAAGTTGTTCAAGAGCCTCTATTCTTCTTTCTCTAAGAGTAATTTCTTGCTCTCTAGCTTGAAGTTCTTTCTCTCTTTGACTTCTAGCCTCTTTTTCTCTCTCTTCCTCAGATAATTTAGCCTTACGATCATATTCAGCAATAGCACTTGCAACAGCCTCTTTAATGGCTTGTTCATTTTTTGCTTTTTCCTCATTTCTAATCTTTCCAGCTAAGTTGTCCATATCAGTTTGAGTAAAGTTTTTTCCAGCATCTTTTTCCTCTTTATTTCCAGTATCAGCTGTGTCTACTGGTGGAGTAGTTTTCTTAGTATCTTCCATGTCAAGATACCTCCTTTCATCGGTTTATCCTCTCTCGAGCCATGAAAAAAAGACATCAATACAATGTCTTTATTCACTTTATAATCGTGCTAATTTATAAGCACTGTTCCAATGATATATTCGTTTTAGTACTGACAGCTCTCTCAGCACCTTGTTTGATTAACAGTAGGAACTCCAACAAGTTATCAACTTATCTTCAAAATCTTACCCACTCAAGTTTTTCTATATCACCAGAACACTACTTATAAAGTAGTGTATTAAAAAAGATGCTATTCAGCATCTAATTCCTCATAATATTTCTTATAGCTTTCTTTAGCTTTTTCTGGAGCTTTATCTGTTAGTTTATACCTACCAGTTTCTATGTCATAGTAATACCATTCTTTATTTGTTAAAAAGTATGGTGTCTTAGCTTTTAACATTCTATATCACTCCTTTTAAATATTCTTTAATGGCTTTCCCTAATTGGTTAGGTCTACCACTTTCCATATTAGCAAAACACTCAGCAAAAAACTCCGCTGGTGTAGACATTCCATATTCTGATAGCTGTTTAGTAATATCAAAGTTCTTGTTATTCTTCATAGCTATATCAATTATGTCTTTCCTAATATCATTATACACCTTTTCTTTGTAGTTTGTCCATCTGTATCTATTAACCAATGCATTCTGATACTCTGTAGGGTGGCTCTTATTGTAATTATTCAATAAGTGAGTTTCTACTACATGACCAAACTCATGATTAACAGCATATACATCTATGCTCTTTTTACTACATGGCATAAACTTACCTTTTTTAATGGCTCCCACTATAGTATTAGTGTACTTCTTATTATCTTTATAATACCTATTTTCTAGATATATTCCTATGCTCTTTAAGTCATTAGTATATCTAGTATATGCTATAGCATTAGTACTATTAGATCCACCAAAAGTTAGGCCTCTATCCTTTATGTATTTACCCATTTTAGGATACTTTCCTAATAGTTTATCTAATTGCTTAGCATTACTCTCGACTAGGCTATTATTTAGCTTATTTAAGCTCTTAGTATTGTATATTACATTCTTATCTGTAATAAACATACCATTCTTATTATCAACTATATTATATCTTGCTATCCAATTCTTATAACTTACATTATCAACTGTCTCCAACTGACCAGTTATAGGATTTCTAGCTCTTCTTTTGAGGTTCTTTTCAGCCTCTTTTCCTAAGTACCCTCTAGTAGTACTTCTACAGTTAGGGTGTAGTGGTGGAAAGTTTACTCCTATTTCCATATCAGAATAGTTATATACTTTACCATCGTTTTCTTGACACATTTCTGATGTCCTATTATCTAATGTGGCTACAAAGACATATTTCTTAACACCCATTTCTTCATAAGCCATAGAATCAGCTAAATTGTGGAAATAATTGGTTTCTGTTCTTACTAATCTAGTAGAGTAGTATTTACCTACATTAAACCTATCTCTAATCTGTCTAGCGGTCTTTTCTATACCTTGACCACTTAGTAATGCTCCTCCAATTATTTCAGCCACACTATCAGCTAATATATTAGTGTTTGTCCATATCCTTTGTGAGTAGTTTTTACCACTCCATCTTTCAGACAATACACTATTCATCATATTATCATCTATTTTATTAAAACTAAAATTATATCCAGTTCCTTGTTGAACATCATATATGGTTCTATAGTAGTCTTCATTGATTACTCCAGAATAACACATAGTCTGTTCTAGTTCTTCTTCTGTATATACTTCTTTAGCTTTAGCATAGATCTGAGCTTGTATCTGTTCTAATCTTGATATTCTTGACTTATAGTTTTCTCTAACATAATCTCCTAAACCTTGCTTTTTTAATTCATCAAAAGTTCTTTGAGTAGCTTTCTTTGATAGCAAGGTTTTAAGAGTTTGAATATCAATACCAGTTTCATTAGAATAATTTCTATAGATACTCTCTAATTCACTTTGAATGTTCTTGTTAGCTCTGTCATATACCTTTTGTATTCTCTTGATATATTTCTCACTAGCTTTTTCATTCTCATTGAGCCTATTTATTGCTCTTTTATCCCAATATGTTGATGATTTCATTTAATCACCTACTCTTGAGTTTCTTCTTCTTTTTTATCTTCCTCTAATGGACTATTTACTTCTTCATTCTTATTAGCATCTGGTATCTCATTATTCATAAAGGCATTAGCATAAGGGTCAGTAGGTTGATTTTCTTCATCTTCTACTTTTTTAGCCTCTATAATATCACTAGGATCCTTTATAAATGATAACTGAGCTAATAATGTTTCAGAATCTACTAAATCTGATAAGTTATTTATCATTTGACTTATTTCAAAATCATTTTGAGGTAGATTTCTCTTAAATACAGCATCTACTTCCTCAAGTGGTATCTCTTGCATCTTTGAATTAGCTACTAAGAAGTTATTATATAGTTTAAATCTTTCTTTAAGACCTTTTTCCATATATCTTTCTTTATTCTTAGTCATTTGTTCAAAGGCTAGTAATTTATACTTTATAGCAACACCAGAGGCATTTCCTACAAAGTTTTCATCACTCATGTTAGGTACCATTGATATTTTATGTATATCTGTTTCTAGATTCTGTCTTAGTATATCAACTTCATTTTCATTTAATTGTTTTACTAAGTATTCAACTCTACCATCGGCTGGAATATTTGCTAACATTCTACTTACTTTTAACATTTCAGCTTGGTCATCATCAAAATCCATACCATATAGACATAAAATAGCATCTACTAATTGTTCCTTATCATTAACTCTATCAGACTGTAGCATGTTATATGCATCTATTAAACTGATAACTGGTTCAAAGTCTCCTATTAGTTCTGGGTTGTTCTTATATTCTATCATAGGAACATCACCAAACATGTGAGGCTTAGCCTCTCCTATCTTACTTAACACCTTATCTGTAGAATGATATGAGATTATTTCTTTCTTATCACAATATATAATGTCATAATACTTGAAATTATCACCCTCAAATATAGGCCTATAAATAAGACCAAATAACTTATTATGTTCTACAGTATCATCATAAACTATAATTGAGTTCTCATTATCTATTTCACAGCTCTTAGGTTCAGCATTTTCATTAACATATACATATTCTCTTTGAATACCATAAATAGATACATCTTTAGCTATTTCACTATCTAAATCATTGATAGTTTGTTTAGCATAAGCATCTATTACTGGCTCTATATCATATCCATCAGTAGCTTGATAGTCTACTGGATTACCTAATAAGTAACCTACAGCCATATCAGTTATATACTTAGCATGGTTAGTCATTACTTTATTATTTTTAAGTCCATCATTTTCTTTAGTCCTTTGAAATATACTATGATTACCCATATAATAATCTGTCAATGCTTTATATCTAGCACTTTTAGAATCATTATATTGAATAACTCTATTTAATACTTCATTGGTTATCTTAGTATCTTTTGATAAAGTATACATTCTTTCACCTCCTATAATCCTATTGGCTTAACATAAACCTTAGGTACAATATTACCTTTTATGTATTTATTTAATCCATATCTGATAGCATCTATCGTATGGTTAAATCCATCTACTGGTTCATTAACATATTCTCCAGTCTTTTTATCTTTCTTCCATGTATAGTTATCTAATTCCTCACATACTTTGAAACATCTCTCATCTACTATAATTTCATAGCCTTGTATCCATTGAATACCATGTATAATACTGTCTTTACCTTTTTCTGTAGCCTCAATATTAACACCCTCTAGTCTTATTTCAGCTATACTCTTAGGCTCAGCACTATCACCATAAGACTTGTCTTTATGTAGACCTAGACTAATCATTGTACTGGCTATTTCTTTATTTAACATACCTTTTCTTACATACTCATTTCTAATAAATATCTTTTTATTATTGGTATCTATAGATCCATGAACTATTGCTGATGGATCATTAACATAACCAAAGTCTAGACCAGTCCATACTGGAAGTCCTTTAACCTCATCATCTGATATAAGTCTCTTTTCATATCTAGGGAATACCAATTTATCTAATGTAGCAAACTCTCCTAAAGCATATATTCTGTAATATGCTGGGTTTCTATATGCTAATTTCTCTAGCTCATCTGTATACTCTTTAGATAAGAACCTATTATCTTTATATGTTGTTTGAATAATCAACACATTAGATAAGTCAGCATCTTCACCAAAGAAATATGAATAAGTCCAGTTCTTTTTAGATATAGGGTTGAACATAATATAAATCTGTGGATATTCTTCTCTAGGTCTTAATCTCAGATTCAACTGAGTGAAGTCATCTTCATTTAACTCAGAACCCTCTTCAATTACTATGTCTGTTATATCAGTTATTGATTTAATCTTTTCTGGATCATCTAATCCTTTAAATAAAAAAGTAGAACCATTGGGTAGTTCTATCTCTAAATCACTCTTATTTACCTTACAGAAAATACTTATCCCACTTTCAATTAGTAAATCTAGCATCAACCTCCATATTGATACCTTTAAGGTATTCTGTACTTTTCTTATGATTAACACTCTTCTTTTACTATTCATAGCTTTCAATAATATCTTCTGACATGCTCCATAGGATTTACCAGAACCAGCACCGCCATAATAAACTTCTATTCTATGAGAGTAGTCATCTATTATGTCATATACCCATTTATTAAAAGCATTAGGGTTAAGTTTTCTCTTTTTTATTTGAACCATTCAGAAGTAACCTCTTTTACTTCTTGTCTATCTATAGGTTTTTCACCTATAGTATCTCTGAGTAATTCAAAAGCTCTAGTATTACCTTGCTTACATTGTTTAATTAAAGCATCTAAGATTTTCTTTTGAGTATCTCCATTACTAAGAGCCTCAAGTAAATCTTCACTAAAGGTTTTTCTAGCTTTTCTTACCTCAGCACTTTTCTTTCCACCCTTAGAGCCTCTTCTCTTTGCTTCTTCTTTGCTTAGTTGACCCTTTTTAATAGGTTTCAAGTTCTTTTCATTAGCCATACATCACTATTTTTTCTTTTTAGGTGATTTAGCTTTTTTATCTTCTTTAGATTCCTCTACAATTTCTTCAACTACTTCTTGAACTTCTTTACCTTGTTCAGTAGCCTCTTCTACTATAGCATTAGCTACAGCTTGAACTACTTCCTCAGTAACTTCTTCTGGTTCAGTAGTTTCATCTTCAAGTATCTTAACTAGTGGTGGTTCTTCTAAAAGAACATCAGCTCTTTCTCTGGTTACTTCAAAGACATCTCCAACTCTTACTAAGTTGTTTTCATCTCCCTCACCAACCATACTAGTATACTCTTTAATACATTCTACTTTAACTTTCATCTTTCTTTCCTCCTTATATGTATTCTGACCTTTAGCAAGTATCTCATTCCATCTATCTTGCTTAGGTGTATACTTAAAATCATATTTTTTAAATAATTTATCAATAGGAATATCATCAAATACTAGATCTAATCTAATAGAGTTAGTATCATCTAATCCTATCTCTTTATAAACTGGCAAGTCAGTAACTATTACTGGCTTATTACAGCTTGATAACATTTCAACAACACTAAAACAATAAGCCTCACTAGAACTAAGCTGTACTAAGAAGTCAGCCTCATTCATATAACTTGTTATATCTAACTTAGGTTTCATATAAACTATGTTAGGATTTTTAATAGCATTAGTATCATTAGTAAATACTAACCAGATATAAGGTATTTCATATCTATTAAGTATCTCTCCTAATAATTCCATTCTATCTTTACCTTTTTCATTAGTTAATCTAGTAGCACTTATTAGCTTTAACATTTTTTTAGGTGGATCTATTGCTATAGGATTATAAGCCAATTCACATTTTATTCCAGTTAGTTCTTCAAAAGTATTACATACATGTTGACTAACTCCTAAATATCTAGTTATTTTAGGATTTATTTTAGGTCTATCACCCTCACCTTTATAATCAGCATGAACTATCTGGATATATTCATCAGCCTCTATGTTATCTATGATACTGGTACTATAATTAAAGAATGCTTTTTCACATTTTATTTTTTTACCAGTATATTTAATACATCTAGCATACTTTCTTATTCTTTTTAACTGGTTAATATCTCCAGTTTGATAGAGTATTGTTATATCTTTATCTTCATATTTCTTAATCAGATAATAAAAAAATGTTTCTACTCCACCAATACTGTTAATATTTTCAAAGTAAAAAACATTTTTCATTGAATATACTTACCATCTTTAATATTATTTAGAACTACTTCTAATCTCCATTTTCGGTGTTCTTCACAATATTCTTTCTGACATGCTAAATCCATTAAATCAGCACAGTATCTAAACATACTTGACTGCCATTTTCCTTGCTGTAGATTCTGATTTTCTTCTCTACTACAGCTATTAGTGTTATTCCTATTCCAACATACTATTGGTTTTTCAATACTAACTATAGTTTCTAACACATCTACTTGTTTAATATGTTGCACTACATCTTCCATCAATGTATTCTCTGGAAATAATTGAATTAGATCTGATTTAATGCATTTAGTCCAGCATGCTACATATAAACTACTAACTAGATCCTTAGGTGTATTTCTTTCCATCTTTTCATAATGCTTAGTCTCATGTACTAAACAATTATAAGATAGACTTACACAGTCTGGATAATTGTTATTAACTATAGTGTCATGTATAGTTTGTAAACACTCAATATCTTCAAACCAGTCATCACTATCTAGAAATAATGTATATTCACTTTCAATAGGATATTTAATTCCTACATTTCTAGAACCACCATTATATTTTTTTTCGGTTAGTTCTATTAAGTGAAATGGATACTTTTTTATTACTTCTTTAGAATTATCTGTACTTACATCATCTATAACTACAACTTCATAATCCTTGAATGTCTGATTTAATATTGATCCTAGGCATTTATCTAACCAACTTTCATTGTTATAGTTAGGTATAACTATCTTGAAAAATCTTTTATCCATAAACACCACCTAACATAAAAATAAAAGAGACTTACAGCCTCTTCATTATATTTTTACAGTATACATTATTTCATACTTTTTACTCTCATTTCACTAGCATTTTAACAATAAATGCACTTTTATTGTATTTTTTGCAATTATTTTTAGCATTTTTGCACATTTTTTGCAAAAAACTGGGAATAATTCAGTATTTTTTTAATTTATTTATGTCAGCTTTAATAGTCTTATGATACATTCTCCAGATAGTTGAGGTATCCTTATAACTTAATTCAGCTACTTTTTCTACCGCTTTACTAATCTTCATACCATCTTTAACTATGAATCTGTATAAGTCAGCCTCTAATCCAGATAAATCATTTAGAGTACTATCCATAAGTCTTACATATTGGTCTAGCTTAGATATTTCCTCTCTTAGTTCATTTATTTCTTGATCTAAACTTTTACCAGTTCTTTCATCTGGAGTAGTTAATTCTATCATATACTCATTCATAGGGTCTTTCATTCCATTTCCGCCATCTACTTTATCAAAAGATAGTGGCTTATTCATAGGGAAATACTTGCTATAAAGAGCCTCTTTCCTATCCATCAATAGATTTAATCTTATCTTAGCACTATTTAACTCACACAAAGTATTATTATAATTAACTATAGCTTTCATTTATTCCTCCCTATTTCTTCTATTACAAAACCCTCTGATTTATTTATTTCCGCTTTTATTAGCTTTAATAATTTTATGCTGTGTTGATACAAATCAAACTGTGTCATTTTAATAGGCTTTTTACCATTTTTCTGATAATCTTCTAACATCTGTTTAGTTAATAACCCAATGGCATCATCTAGTATCTCTTCACTCTTCAAATCTAAACAGCCTACACCATCTATGATTCTTAATATCTCTTTTCTTGTCAACAGTTCCCTTTTTACTCCTACAGATATAACAATGAATTACTCGGATAGTTGTATTAAAATACTCGGCACATTCCTTATATCCGCTAAAAGACATTATATAATTATCTTCCAGATCATACATTACTATCTCATTCATCTCTTAACCCCCAGTATTTTCTACAGCTATTATCTTGTAAAAAATCACTAAAAGGCATAGTGGAACATCTATAGTCATTATAGAAGTCCACCATTTCATATATGAATAAGCAAGTAATTAAGAAGAATACTAAAATAAACACATAAGCTAATATTTCCATACCCTTATCTACTCTATCTTTCATAAGCCCTAATCCTTTCTGTTTATTTGTAAACAACACATAATAAATATTCCAAAAAATAATCCAACTATTAGTCCTAATATAAACTCCATAATATTAGTCCTCTCTTATATCACTTCTATCAACTATTTCTACTACTTTTTTATTTACATTAACATTAGTTAATAGTTTTAGATATTTTTCATTAGTTATTACTGTACCAATAATTTTTACTAGATCATAATCATTCATATTTTCTACTATTGCATAATCTCCTATTTCATAATCAAAATCTTTATCAACTGTCCAGTAATATACACACTTAGTATTATTAAGTTTTCCAGCTATTAGTTTAACTGTATCATCTTTTACTTCTTCAATATTAGTTGCTGGTTCTAATCTTCCAACAAAATGTAATGTACCATCTCCACTTGTCATGTTAGGCATCATTTTCTTCACCTCCACTAAATAATTGGCTATCTATTGTTTTTACAACTTCGTTATAAACTCTGTTAGCCTCTTTTCTTCCATACTTTTCTTCCATTATTATTTTTATTAAAAACTCAATTCTAGCAAGTGATGACATAATTGCTTTAAACTCTTCGTTATTCATTTTCTTCACCTACTTCATAATAATCAAACTCACATCTTTTCCAGATGTTCTCTATTTCTTCTTCTATTTCTTCAATAGTCATTAAGTCAGCTCTATATATTAGAGTTCTTACATGGAACTTTTCCTCTTTAGAAGTACACATAACAAACTCATAATCATATCCATCTTGGATTTCATACTCATATACATCTATAAAGTATTTAGTTCCTTTTTTATCTTTAATTCTTTTCTGATAGAATCTGTTGGCATAAGGAGTAAAGGCTGGAACCTCATACTCCTTATAACCACTATTTAACAAAACTTTATCAGTCATCTTATTCCTCTACTAGTTCAATACTTTCTACTGGAGCTTGAGAACATTGTCCAGTAGAATATAATCCAACTCTTTTTCCATAAGTTATTTTTACTTTTTTTCCAATTAGTTCTTTAGCTTTATTTTCTAATTCAGTATCAAACTCTATGCAATATTCTTCCTCATTTGTTTCAGTAGTTTTTATATATAATGCTGTAGTTCCAAAGAAGTTTTTATCTATGCTTGTAATAGTTCCCATTGTTCCACCACTTGCTTTATCTATTACAAGAAATGGAAGAGTTGTAATTCCAGCAAGTACTAAAGCTGTAATAAATATACCTATTCCAACTCCAACTTCACAGTCTTTTACCGCTAAAATCATAAGTGTAAATCCTCCAATTAAAATTATTGCTATTACAATTATTAAAATAATATCTAAAAAGTTCATTTTATTTTCCTCCTAACTCTTTTATAGCTTTATTTATTTGTTCAATATTGTAATATGTGTCCTTAGAATTATCATAATGTAAAGCTCTATCATCTATATATAAAATACCTATTGCTTTTTCATTAGTAACTCCTATCACATTATCTTTTTCCCAATATAAGTTATCATCAGTTTTTTTAAAAACTTCAAACTTTAACGGTGCTATGGTTTCTCCTAAATTATTCATATAATCTACTATCTGTTGAGCTGGTCTATTAGATGATATAACAACATAATAATCTTCCAAAAGTTCCTCTATAAAATCTAATAATCTCCAATTCATCAAACCATATATAGAACCATCTTTATAGCCAGTATAATTTAGGTGAATAACTCCATCAAAATCAAATACTATTGTTTTTTTACCCATATTGACCTCCTATAAATCTATATCTTCAAAGGCCTCATCAATAGCTTTATCAATATCTCTATCTAGGTTTTTATATAATTTCTTATTTTTTTCAATTCTACTAGTTGCATTAGTTCTATTTTCAATTAGTTTTAAGATTCTATCTATAATTGAATATCCTAAGAACATTCCTATTAAAACTAATATAAAAGTTCCTACACTCACTATTTCTTACCTCCTTTATAATTTTTCATAACTTCTGTTATTTTTCTTCTATAATCAGCATTAGGTGTTGTCTGTTTATTAGCCCACCTACATACTGTAGTTTTATGTACACCAACCAACTTAGCAAACTCATTATAGGAGATATTATTCTCTTTTAACCATCTAACAAACTTAGGTGTTCTTTTCCATGCTGGTTTATGTTCTTCTTTTAGATAATCAACATTTAATAACTTAAATGTAGCCTCAACTTCTTTATCAACAGTTAATTTACAACCTAAATAAGGTGGGAACCCTTTAAATTGTTTTTCAACATAATTGAATACTTCTTTAATACTTTCAAATAATCCGCACTTATAAACTACCCCTAGTTCATCAGCTTTTACTCTTTCTACCCTTACTATTCTCATACTAGCCACCTAATCCTTATCTTCTTCACTAAACATTTCATCTAATGCATCTTTAAGGTCTTTAACTATTTCTCTAGCTATATTGTCTAGTTCTTTCTTATCTAATTTTTTTCCATCTAGTTTTATTTCAACACCCTTAAAACTATAACCACTTTCTAATGCTCTCATAACATCTTCTTTTTTAGCTGGGCTTTCTTTAAAATTATGTCCTATATTTGATAATAGGTTTAATAATTCTCCCATATTTCCAAATAATGCTACTCCATTTTTTGTAGCTACTATTCCAGAATCAACACCATTTAATAACCCCTTAACTCTTTCAATATCTTTCTTTTCAACTTTAGTTTTCATTTTTTTCCTCCATATTTTCTTTAATTCTTTCTAATTGTCTATTTATTTTGTATTCCATTACTTCTTTTACTTTTGATGTTGGAATACTATAGTTAAGTCTTATTTGTTCTAACATAACTAACACATCAGCTATTTCCTCAGCAATATGATCTACACTTGCTGGTGTATATTCTTTACCAGAAAGTTTATATCCTATTCTGTTAATACTTTCTATTGAGCTTACTATTGGGCTTTTATTTTCATGTTGAATAACAGCCTCATTAAGTTCAAATATTTCACTTTGAAAGTATTTTAGTTGTTTATTTATTCCATAATAATTAACTATTGTTAATAATTTATCTTTCATCTAATCCTCCAATAATACATCTTTCCAGTAAACTATATCTAGTCCGCATTCACTAGCCATATCTAATACTGTATCAATTAAGTCGGCCATCTCTTTTTTATCCATTTTAGAGCTACCATAAAAGCATTTATAATCATTGAATACTCTATTACCTTTTTTAATCTGTCTTACAAACTGGACAGCTCTAAACTTATCTCTAAGAAGACTTTCCGCCTCTGGCTCTACCAGTAGGTGAGTAAACTTAGCTCCAGCTCTCATAAGAGCCTCAACATAGATTCCAAAATCATCATTAGATCTATCACCATTCCTAGCTTTATCTATCTCACCTATTAAAGCCCATAAATATTTATTCTGTTGTTCTGTCCTCTTATCTTTTGCTTTACTTATATTTAAAGCATATAAAGTCTGTTTATCTAATTCCGCTAACAAGTATTTATAATTAGCTCCTATTGTAAAAGTGATTTCTGTTTCATCATTTTCATTTTTACCTATTCTTGAGTAATTACCTACCAGTTTCATATTTACCTCCTAGAATGGCAAATCTTCATCTTCAATAGTTACTTGGTCTCCAAAGTCTTTAAATGGATCTTCATCTACTGGTGTTTCTGGTGGTGTTTTTTCTTCTGTTGGTTGTTCAGTATCTTGTCCATCATACTCTGGATCTGGTCTACTATTATTTCCTTTAGCTCTATCTAAGAAATGTAATTGATTTACTCTTACATCTGTTGTATATCTAGTATTTCCATCTTGGTCTTCATAGCTACCAGTAATAATTCTACCTACTATTGATACTTGACTACCTTTTTTCATAAACTTAGCTAAGTTCTCAGCTGTTTTATTCCAGCATATACAACTAATGAAGTCAGCACTTTGTTTTCCAGCATCTCTGTCTTCTTTACTTAATCCTCTATCAACAGCTAAATAAACTCTACAATATGCTCTATTATCTTGAGTATATCTAAGTTCTGGATCAGCTGTTAATCTTCCTACTAGGCTAACATTATTCATCTTCTTCACCACCTTTTTTCTTTTCTAATTCTTTTTCTTCAAATCTTTTAATAGCTTGAACTTTTTCTTTTTCATATATTTCAATAGCAACATCATAGATAATATTCATTACTTCATTTCTGGTCATATCAGCTGGAATATAATCTTTATATATTTTGCTATCTAACCATTTTTCATAAGATGTAGTTTTTAATTCATTAGTTTCTTCATCTCTTTGAACTTCTACATTGTTCCAACCTCTTAAAACTTCATCACATAGTTTTTCTTTACCATAAGCAATTACCTTTAAATCTATTGAACTTACTTCTGTTTTTTTATCAGCACAGCATGTTTTAGGTCTTTCATGTTCTTCATAATATTTTTCTAAGTATTCATTTCTTACTTTTAGATTTACATTTTCATCAAATATATTATTGATAGCTACTATTAAATCATTTCTCATCATTTTCTTTTTCCTCCTTAGGTAGTGTTATTAGTACATAACCTTTTTTACCTTTTTTAATAACTGTTCTAGTCATTTTATATTCAGCTAATTTATTAGTATATTGTTCATGTAATTCAGTATTTTCAGCTATAAACTTATCTTCATCATAATATTCTTCTTCAACTTCTTTATCTGGACTATCTAATACTCTAGTTATCTTTATTCCACTTGGAGTTGTCCAGTTTTTAAGTCCTTGTTTTTCCATAGCCTCTTTTAGTTGTTCTTTAGCTTTCTTGCATTTATCTTCTAGGATTTTAATAGATGCTATTTGTTTTTCTAGAGTAACTACTTCATCAGCTATCTCTTTAATATCTAATGGCAATAGATCCTCTTCTGTAATTAGTGGATTCTCTTTTACTTTTTCTAAATCAATTCTAAATTGATCTACAGCTTTATTGATTTCATCTATTAAATCTTTATAGTTATCAATACTGATTCCAAAAACTTGTAGTCTCTTTTCATCAAACTCTTCACTAAAGTCTTCTGGTCTACTATATACCGCTAACATACCGCTAGTCTTTTTAGTATGGTACATATAGAATAATAGCTGTACTAAATAAACTTTATATTCATCTACAGTTTCATGTATTTGAGATGTAGTCTTAATTTCCAAAATGGAACCACTACACTCACCATCTGTATGAATCCTAATATCATCAATAATGTGTTTCCCCTCTTTATAATCCTTACCTAAAGATTTATTGATATGTTCTCTTATCTTAGGTTCCATCACATTACCATATTCTGTATATTCATTACCATCAAAGTCATTATCTTTTAATTCAGCCTTTTCTAGTAATAAATCAAATCTACTTTTAAATGGTGAAATACCCATTATTATTGGAATATCAGAACCACCTATATATTTTTCTCTATCTTCTTTAACTGACTTTTGCATTATTTTTTACCTCCCTTTAATGTTTCTAAAACTCTTTTAAAGTCTTCATTAGTTGATTTAGCATTCAACTTATGTTCTTTAGCTATTACTCTTATATCTAATTTATTTTCAGCAATATATTTTTTTAGTTCTTCATTGTAGTTAGTGTTATCAGCTTGTTCTTCTGGTTCTCCTTTAAACTCATCAGCCTCACTATCAGAGTAGATTCCATATTGAGCTACTCCAGAGTTTTTAAGGATAACTCTATCAACAAGTCTTTTTAAAGCCATAGCATAAGGATAAGGATTACTACAATTAGCTTTACTTAATTCTCCTACTTCATATATTCCTTGCTCTGGACAGATATAAGTGTATACTAATGATCCAGCATAACCCTCTTTATCAATAGTTATACATTCTGGTCTATATTGTTTTTCTTTCTCAATAGCATCATTTATTTTTAAGCAACCATTATGAGAAATAATTAAACCAGTATAAGCCATCTTTTTTGTTTTTGTGGCATTCATTAAAATCCAAAAGTCAGATTCTTCTAAGTTGTATTTTCCATAATCAATTAACTCAATAGCTTTCTTTTTAGCTGTATTGTATTTGTTAGTATATACTACTGGATATGTTTCTCCAGTCTTAGCATAATATTCCTCTGATTTTTCACCAAAGTTATATTTCTTTTCTTCTTTTTTAGCTGTAGCCATTATTTATTTCCTCCCTTATTTTTGTTTTTCTTTTCCATCAACTCTAGATTTTCTTTTTTTAAATATTCAATTTTTTCTTTTAATCTCAGAATAGTCTTTTTTTGATTTTCAACCTTTTCTTTATCTCTGATTACTTCAAAGAACTCTTGAATGATTCCACTTTCAAATAAGTCTTTGTAATAATCTCTTTCCCCCTCTACTGTGTTGTACTTTTTTCTTAGTTCATGGTGATCCATGTCTAGTAGTCTTAATAATTTCATTCCTATCCTCCTATCAATTTCATGTCTTTATTTTCTATAAAGGCATTGGCATTTGCACCGCCAGTTACATAGTTGTTTTCCACATATCCATACTTTTTCATTTCATCTAATATGAACTTAGGAATAACACCTCTTTCTACCCACATAAGAGCTTTTTCATAGTTTCTATTCTGTTGAACTTCATCTAGCTCTCCCATAACTCCATACTTGAAGAATCCATCTTCTTTCATCTTGTCTATAATGGAGCAATTAAAGTGAGTTCTTTCATTCTCACATTTTTCAATAAGCTCATTTATTGTTGGAAAAAACTTATTATTAACAGCTATCTTTCTAACTGTTTCATAGAAAGCTCCAGCTGGTAGCTCAGCAAAGAATGGATACCATTCTCTGAGAGTTTCTTCTTTAATTTCTTTTAAGTAGTATGAAGATAATTGTTTCATACCTTTAATAAACTCTAATTGTGTCATACTCTATTCCTTTCTCTCTCTAATCTTTCTCTTTCTATTGCTCTATCAATATCTTCCATTGATATATCATTAAGAGTTTTAGGAGCTGTCTGTCTAGGTATTTCATTCAAATAGCTTTCAAACTTATTTCCAAATAATGTTTCTGGTCTTAAATATCTATTCATTTTTTCATCATTAAGCCATTTAGCTGTCATGTTATCTATAACTAACTTAAAGTCTTCTGGTTTAAATCCATCATTGATTCTAGCTCTTATGAACTTTTTATTATTCTCTGATGAACTTCTGTATTTAGTTCCCGCTTTAAAGTTTAAATATTCAATTATTCCATCATATATTTCTTTAGAGATTTTATCTTTAGGTTGTTTCTCTTCTTCTTTTTCTTCTTCCCCCATACCCCTATTATCTTTTTTATTATCTTTTATGATATTATGAGTATTGATATATGATATATGGGGTTCCTCATGTTTTTCTGGGTTACCAGAATAACCCACTGGGTTTTCTTGGGTTTCTTTTTTTTCTTCTGGGTTATCTTCTTTTTTAGGTCTTCCACCCTTTAAACCATTCTCTCTATTTCTTTCTACAACCTTTTGATATTTCTCAGCATTTTTATCAATTTCTTTTTGTATAGGTATAAACACAGCTCTTAATGATCCAGATAAATCAATATCTTTTCCATTAACATAGTTAAGTATTGCTATAAATAAGTCCGCTATTTCATCTTTAGATAAGACATCTACTATTTCTATTAAGTCAGTTTTTAATAGAAAATTGCCTTTTGACATTTTAAACTCCTAAATAGTCAGCAACTTCTTTACTCCCAGAACATACTTTTATTAGTCCACCCTTGCATGTATACTCTCCAGCTGGTGTTGTGTATGTTTTAGGTTCTCCTATAAATAGGAACTTAAATATAGTTATTAAGCCAACTAACATGACTATTAGAATTAGTAGTAATTCTATCCACTCTCCTATACTTAAACTTTTAAAGAACTTTTTCCAATTTAACTTTCTCATAATGAGCCTCCTTATTTTTAATTTCACATTTAATTTTTACTTGCTCTTGATGTTCAAATAACTCTATCAATTTTTTTAGAATATCTTCACCAGAGCAATTAGATTTAGTAGTCTTTGAGTTTTTCATTTCCTTGTCTCCATTCTTTACTCATTGTTCTGGTTTTCTTTTTCTTCCGAAATATGTATTCTGTCATACACTCGGTCAAAAAAAAGTTTTAGATTTAAGCCATAAACATCAATAATTTTAGATAGAATATCTAAATTACAGCCAGAACCATTTTCATATCTTGAGATGGTATCTTTATTAACATTTGCAAGTTCAGCCAGCTTTTCTATAGTATAATCATGTTCTATAGTTCTTAGTGTTAGCAACTCTTTTACTATGGCTTTTTTAATTTCATCTTTCACTGTTATCCCTCCTAACTATAACCATTATATTATGACAGAATACATATTGTCAATACTTTTTATGCAAAATGTCATTTTAATTATTTACTTTACATTTTTTTTATTGTATAATCATAATTGTTAGGAGGGATAAAGTGTTATGAAAAACTATTTTAATTCAAATATAAAATACATTAGAATACAGAAAAAAATGTCTCAAACTAGAATGGCTGAGTTATTAGGTGTAGATCAAGCCACCATAGCTAGGTGGGAAAATGAAGATAGAATCCCCACTATTGACAAAGCTATAGAAGTATCTATAAAACTTAATATACCACTTAACATATTGGTTGGTAGAGATTTAAGTATAATTGAAGACATTGACACAGAAATATCTAAGGATAAAGAAAAAGAATTATTCAAAGAGATCCTAACAAAGAGGGGATTCTTAAATGAAAATGAAGAATTAACAGAAGATGATTTCAATAGGTTATTAGCATTTGCTAAAGCCAATAAAGATTTCATTAAAAGAGACAACTAAAAAGAATACTAAAAATAGTATTCCACTAGAATCAAAAATGTCTCTATATCTATATTATAGCTGTCAATTATAATATAGAGTTCTTCATAGCTTATCAATTCTCTATCCCCCTTTCACTTTATAAGCTACTATTATAGAATAAAAAAAGGAAAACAGAAATGAGGTGATAATATGGTATGTCCTAAATGTGGTAGTAATAATGTTAGTGTTCAACTAATGAATGTTAAAAAGAAAAAAGGCTTTATAGCCAGATTCTTATTATTCTTTATTAAGTTAATTATACTGATTTTATCTTTCTTATGGTGGTTGATACTTATGTTATTATCACTTGTTATTCCAGCCCTTAGATCTAAAAAAGAAGTTATGGGAAAGTTCTGTGTATGTCAGAACTGTGGCTACAGCTGGAAGATAAAATAAAAGAAACCCCTAGAGGTGCAACTCTAAGGGTTAGGAATGAAAAACCCAAAGACTACTAAATCTAAACAAAAATAAGGATTAACCTATAATTGTATATGAGTTTTTCATATATGATTATAGCACAGATACCTAAAAATATCAATAAAATGAGGTGCTATATGAGTAAAATTGTTGAAGAAATTATTGAAGTAGTTCTCTATATTCGTGTATCTAGAGAAGAGCAAGCCAGATGGGGTTATTCTCTAGATGCTCAAAGAGAAAGACTTATTGAATATTGTAAAGAAAAAGGATATAAAATTGTTGGTATTTATCTAGATGCTGGAAAGACAGCCAGAACTAAATTACATAGAAGAAAAGAACTAATGCAACTATTAGAAGATGCTAAGCAAGAGAAGTTCAAAAAGATTATTGTATGGAGATTAGACAGATGGATAAGAAGTGTTGCTGACTATTACAAAATACAAGAAGTCTTAGATGAACATCATATCACTTGGGAATGTTCTGATGAAAAATATGAAACCAATACAGCTAATGGTAGATACCAACTTAACAATAAACTTAATGATAATCAAAATGAATCTGATAAAACTAGTGAAAGAATTAAGTTTGTAAATGGACTAATGGTTAAAAACAAAATGCCTATATATGGAAGTCAATGCTTTCCTATTGGCCTTAAAGTTGTAGGAGAAAAAGGACATAAGCAAGTTATACACGATCCAGATGAAGAAGAAGTAGCTAAAGATATTATAGCTAAGTTTAAAGAGACTAGATCTATAAGACAAACTACTATTTACATGAATAACACTTATGATTATAGGAACTTTGAATATGACACTATTCAAAGGTTCTTAAAGAATCCACTACTCTATGGCCATTATAGAGGTGTTGATAATTTCTGTGAGCCATATATAACTAAAGAAGAGTTTGAGGAGATGCAAGGAATGATTAAAAGAAATAGTAAAGACAATACTAAAGAAAATGATTATTTATTTAAAACTCTTCTTAGATGTTATGACTGTGGAAGAATGATGTCTGGAAATACTCATAAATATAAATTAGCCTCTGGTGATATTCAAAAATCACATAGCTATAGATGTGGAAAACATTGTGGAACCAGATTATGTAATAATAGATCTGGTATAAACGAGGACAAGTTAGAAAGCTGGTTAATAGATAATTTCTTTAATGAGTTAAATGATTATGTAGTCAAGGTTGAATCTGTTGAAGATAACAGAAAAGAAGTAGCAACAGATAAAAAGAAAATAGAAAAACTAAATAATAAAAAAGAAAGATTAAATGATTTATACTTAGATGGTAGAATTAGTAAAGATAAATACAATACTGAGTATAATACTATAATAGATGAGCTTAAAAAGTTAAAGGATAACAATAAGAAAGATAAACATGTAAACATAGACAAATATAAAAAAGCACTTAATAATATAAATGCTTTAGATCTATACAAAAAACTAGATATACCACATAAAAGGTTATTCTGGTTAGAATACATTGATTATATTGAACAAGATGGAGATAATTATAAGATTTTTTTTAAGGAGTAATTGGGAGTAATGTATACGAGCGGGTCGGTGCATAGTAATTACTCCCTAATAGAAATGAGGGAGAAATATGAATTGTAAATACTTGAGCAAAAAGTTAAATGGTCATTTATATTGTAAACTAAAAAAAGAAGAAATACAAGAAAGCTGTTTTAATTGCCATTTAAGAGAGTTTAGTGAAAAAAGGTATAATTGGTCTACTAGACCTAAAAACAACTCACAGAACTTACAGAACAAAGCCACACAGCCTATTAAGAAAAGAACATCTAAACAAGCTAAACTAGAGAGGAATAGAAAGAGCATTTTTACTGATAATATGGATAAGTGTTATTTTTGTCCTAGACCTAAGGATAATATACATGAGCTTATTTATGGAAAAAATAGGCCTAAGAGCATCAAATATCACTTCACTCTACCATTATGTCTA
>JAEEGL014594146.1_pt1 | contig 36035 bp, 37 predicted proteins | sample 9134231 | NCBI WGS metagenome assembly JAEEGL01 (sample SAMN16246548, study PRJNA631951) | gut metagenome | biome: gut microbiome; feature: rumen; material: fiber-attached | host: Bos | place: Iran: Karaj | collected 2018-10
AAAGAAAAATGGTGTGCATAGAAAAATGACCATACCTCATACGAAGTATGGTCATTCTCTAAACACTCATTTTAGATATTTATCCTGTCTACTTGACAGGGAGCATATCACTTGCACATAATGCATCGTTTTTCTTTTTTTATTTGACGAATGTCCACCAGCGAGAACGAAGTTCGAGCTGGTGACCTCATTGTTTATTCCAAAGCAGAAGCATGTTCGAGCTGGTGACCGCATTGTTTGGTAGTTTTCAAAAATCCATTTTAGTGGTATGATATTAGGGCGTATGGGCTAAAGGAGGAATAGAATGAAAAAATTATCGTTAGCATTAATGACAGGGGTATTGCTTGTTTCCTTAGCAGGCTGTGCTTCATCTACAAAAAAAGAAGAAACAACCAAGGTAAAGAACGCTGAAACAACCACTGTCGTTGAAACCACAATAGAAGAAACTACAGAAGAAAAGACAACAAAAGAAAAAGAAACAAAAGAACCACATCCATCCAAACAATCCAAATGTAAAACTCCGGAAGCAGCAATTCAGCCGGTATGTCAGGGATTGATGGATACAGATGTTGATGAAATGTTTAGCACATTTCCAAGTGACTTATTGGAATATAAGCAGATGAAGACGCTGAAAAAAGAATTAAAAGACGTTGTTCAGCAGTTGGGTGAAATGAAAGAAGCTGGAATGACTTTTGAAGTGAAAATCACCGGAGTCAGTGATCCGGAATCTACAAATATGAGTGATTTAAATCAGGATTTTGCAGATTTGGGAGTTGACTTCAAAATTTCTGAAATTAAAAAAGTCGGACTTTCTGCAACGGTTTCCGCCGGCGGAGAGTCTGTTACACAGGATATTATGAACTGTATTGCCGGAAAAATCGGAAAATACTGGTATTTTGTTTCCTGTGAACAATAAATAAAAAAATCAATAATCTCTATAAAAAGAAAGGACGGAAGAAATTTTGGAAAACAAAAAGATTATGCTTGGAAATGAAGCCATTGCCCGTGGCGCATGGGAAGCCGGTGTTAAAGTATCTTCAGCTTATCCGGGAACTCCAAGTACAGAAGTAAGTGAAAATTTAGTAAAATACGAAGGGGTTTACTCTGAGTGGGCTCCAAATGAAAAGGTTGCAACAGAAGTTGCCATCGGTGCATCTCTTTCCGGAGTGCGCTCTATGACAATGATGAAGATGGTAGGCTTAAATGTTGCAGCGGATCCATTGTTTACAATGGGATACATTGGCGTTAATGGTGGTATGGTATTGGTTGTAGCAGATGACCCTGGAATTTACAGCTCACAGAACGAGCAGGATACCAGAATGATTGGTCGTGCTGCAATGGTTCCGGTAATTGAACCATCAGACAGTGAAGAAGCCAGAGTATTTACAAAGAAAGCTTATGAATTATCTGAAAAATATGACACACCGGTTATTTTAAGAACAACAACAAGACTTGCACATTCACAGGGCTTGGTAAACTTAGAAGATCGTGTGGTTCCAAATGATAAGGAATATGAAAGAAATGTTGCGAAAAATGTAATGATGCCGGGAAATGCGATTAAGCGTCATGTTTTTGTAGAACAGAGACTGAAGCAGATGGCAGAAGATGCATGTACATTGGATATTAACAAAGTAGAGTATAAGGATACAAAGATTGGTGTAATTACCAGTGGTATCCCATATCAGTATGTAAAGGAAGTCCTTCCGGAAGCATCTGTATTAAAGTTAGGGTTGGTTCATCCATTGCCAAAGAACTTAATTAAGGAATTTGCTGAAAAAGTTGATCGCTTAATTATTGTAGAAGAATTAGAACCGGTTATTGAAGAACAGGTTCGTGCAATGGGAATTGAATGTGACGGTAAAAATATCTTTACTGTACAGGGAGAATATAGTGCAAACATGCTTCGCGAAAAAGTTCTTGGAGAACAGGTTGAAGTAGCACAGCCTGCAGAAGCACCTGCAAGACCACCAATTCTTTGCCCGGGATGTCCTCACAGAGCGACTTATTCAGTATTAAAGAAATTAAAGATTCATGCAGCAGGAGATATCGGTTGTTATACTCTTGGTGCTGTAAATCCATTAGGGGTTGTAGATACAACAGTATGTATGGGGTCTTCGATTTCAACGTTGCATGGAATGGAAAAAGCAAAGGGAAAAGAATATGTTAAAAACTGGGTCGCTGTAATCGGTGATTCAACATTCTTACATACCGGTGTAAACTCATTGATGAATATGGTTTACAACAAAGCTACAGGAACGGTAATCATTTTAGATAACTCTACAACAGGTATGACCGGTCATCAGGATCATCCGGCTACAGGAAAGACTCTTTCCGGAGAAGAAGCCAACGTTGTATTGTTGGATGAATTGTGTAAGGCACTTGGAGTTAAGAACGTAACAGTGGCTGACCCATTTGACATTAAGAAATTTGAAGAAATTGTCAAGGAAGAAGTAGCAAAGGATGAGGTTTCCGTAATTATTGCGCAGTCACCTTGTGCGTTATTAAAGAGCTACACTCCTGCAGGAAAATGCTTTGAAATTCCTGAAAAATGTAAGAAGTGTGGTATGTGCTTAAAGGCAGGATGCCCTGCAATTACAAAGAAAGAAGACGGAACCATTGCAATTGACCAGACATTATGTAACGGTTGTGGACTTTGCATGAGTAATTGTCCATTTGATGCAATTGGATTAAAGAAGAGAGGTGAGTAAGGATGGCAGATACAAAAAACATTATGATTGTTGGTGTAGGAGGTCAGGGAACCTTACTTACCAGTAGAATTTTAGGTGGAATTACTGTTGCGGCAGGATATGATGTAAAGTTATCTGAAGTTCATGGAATGGCGCAGCGTGGTGGTAGCGTTGTTACTTATGTACGTTATGGGGAAGAAGTTGCGGAACCAATCGTGGAAGAGGGACAGGCAGATGTGTTAATCGCTTTTGAGCGTTTGGAAGCACTTCGTTATGCACACTTCCTGAAAAAGGATGGTGTTATTATTGTCAATGATCAGAGAATTGATCCGATGCCGGTTGTTACAGGTGCAGCACAGTATCCGGAAAACATTATTGAAAATCTTAAGAAAGATTATAAGGTTATTGATGTTGATGCAATGGCTGAAGCATTGGAAATGGGAAATTCCAGAGTATTCAATGTAATTATTTTAGGCGTTGCAGCAAAGCATATGGATTTTGAAAAAGATATGTGGATTGATGTGATTAAAAACACTGTTCCACCGAAAACAATTGATATTAACGTGGCAGCTTTTGAAAGAGGTTACGAAATCGGATAAGTAAGAAGGGAGTACCTAAGGGTGCTCCCTTTTCAAAGAAAGGATTGAAAAATGATTATAGACACCCATGCGCATACCTTTCCGGATCACATCGCTTACAATGCACTACGAAAGATGGAACAGGAGATTGTGAATTCTCAAGGATTTGTGGTAAAGGCAGCACGAACAGGAACGGTAAGTGACTTGTCAAAGGCTTCTATAGAGGCAGGCATTGATATGACATTGGTTTGCCCGGTGGCAACGAATGTGAGGCAACCGGAAAAAATTAATCGTTTGTCGGTAGAATTAAACAAAGATACAGAGAAACATCATCTGTTCAGTTTAGGCGCAATTCATCCGGAGTGTACGAATTATAAGGAAATTCTGGATGAAATTGTGGCAATGGATTTTAAAGGAATTAAACTGCACCCGGATTATCAGAATGTGGACTTTGATGATGAACGGTATATTCGTATTATGGACTATGCTGCCAATAAGGATTTAGTGATTATTACCCATGCCGGAGAAGATGTGGGACTTCCGGGAACGGTACATTGTACGCCGGATAAGGTGTTGAATGTATGGAAACACATTCAGCCGGAAAAATTGGTACTGGCTCACATGGGTGGCTGGAGAAAATGGGATGAAGTAGAAGAAAAACTGATGGAGTTGCCGGTTTATTTTGATACGGCGGTTTGCGGAAGAAAAGACATTCCGGTTCATATCAGCGATGAACAACTGGTTCGTATGATTCGCAATCATGGGGTGGAACGGATTTTGTTTGGAACGGATAGTCCGTGGTATGACCAGCAGGAAGCACTGGCGGATTTGAGAAACTCCGGATTGACGGAAGAAGAACTGGAACTGGTGTTGGGAGAAAATGCAAGAAAACTGTTCGGGTTTTAGAAATAAGTAATTGTAGGAGAAAATGAAAGTGGATAAAAAATCAATTGTTATACATATTATAGGGGCGGCGATGATTCTTTTAAGGATGGTGGAATCAATTAACTATTTAAGACAGTTATTACCACGATTAGACTCCGTAAAACCTATAGATTTAGTATCCCGGGGAACAGAAATGACAATATCATTAGCTATGGTGATTCTCCTCGTTGCAGGGATATATGGGATGAAAAGTATTTATGCGTTGTACTGTAAAATGGTTGGATTTTTAATGGTAAATTTATACTCATATGTTCAGTTAGTTACTGAACATATGAGTATAAATATACAAACATGTTTAAGCGTAATGGTATCATTCGCTTATAATTTTCTTGTTATATTAGTTATGCTGTTGTATGCACGCAAAGTTACAAATACGTTGGTGACAGTAATTGTGCTTTCTTTTTTATGTGCAATTCCGGAAATTCTTGCTTGGGTAAACGTTGTTCATACTGTGGGTGTGGGCCTCGATTGGAGGTATAGCGTCGTCTATGCACAGTTTTTGATTCGAATACTTTTAGGTATATTAATATACGTAGCGATTCTTTGGTGTGTGGAGAATGACCGAAAAGCAGAAGGTATTATTGAAAAAAATGCTTCCGAATAATAGACTGTTGACCGGACTCTGCGTGGAGGACATTCTTGACGGGGGGAGCGATTTTTCCTATAATGTAGTTTAGGACTTTAAAGTAATGAAAAGGTACGGAAACTTAGTAAAAAGGAGAATATACAAATGCCAATTACAGAATTATTGGAAAGAAATGCCAGAGAATATGCAAATGATGTTTGTCTGGTTGAAATAAATCCTGAGATTCAGGAAAAAAGAAGAGTGACATGGAGAGATTACGAATTAATCGAACCGGATGCTCGCCATCACTACAGAAGAGAAATTACATGGCATGTTTTTAATGAAAAGGCAAACCGTGTAGCAAATCTTTTGTTAAGCAGAGGCATTCAGAAGGGCGATAAAGTTGCCATTCTAATGATGAACTGCTTAGAATGGTTACCGATTTACTTCGGTATTTTGAAAACGGGAGCATTGGCGGTACCGATGAATTTCCGTTTTGACTCGGAAGAAATTAAATACTGTCTGGAATTGTCTGAAGCAGATGTGTTGATTTTCGGACCGGAATTCGTAGGACGTATTGAAGAAATTGTCGATGAAATTGATGAAAAGAGAATTTTATTCTATGTAGGTGGGGACTGCCCTACTTTTGCAGAAGATTACGATAAACTGGCAGCAAACTGTTCCTCTTTATCACCGGAAATTGAATTGACCGATGAAGATGATGCGGCAATTTATTTCTCATCAGGAACGACAGGATTTCCGAAAGCAATTTTGCACAATCACGAAAGCCTGATGCATGCAGCAAAGGTAGAACAGAATCATCACGGACAGAGTAAGGATGATGTGTTCCTTTGTATTCCGCCGCTTTACCATACCGGTGCGAAAATGCATTGGTTTGGAAGTCTTTTGACCGGTGGAAAAGCAGTATTATTGAAGGGTGTAACACCAAAGACAATTTTGGAAACAGTATCCAATGAAGGATGTACTATCGTATGGCTCCTTGTTCCATGGGCGCAGGATTTATTACTGGCGTTGGATCGTGGAGAATTGAAATTGTCTGATTATAAATTAGATCAGTGGAGATTGATGCACATTGGTGCTCAGCCGGTACCACAGAGTCTGATTAAACGTTGGAAGGAATATTTCCCGAAACATCAGTATGATACAAATTATGGTTTGTCTGAATCTATTGGACCAGGTTGCGTGCATCTTGGTGTGGAAAATATTCATAAGGTTGGAGCAATTGGTATCCCGGGATATGGTTGGGAAGCAAAAATTGTTTCGCCGGATGGCAAAGAAGTTCCAAAGGGTGAAGTTGGAGAACTGATTGTAAAAGGACCGGGTGTAATGACCTGCTACTTTAACGATGAAAAGGCTACAGCTGATACGTTAAAAGATGGATGGCTTTACACAGGGGATATGGCTGAGAAAGATGAGGATGGTTTTATCTATCTTGTTGACCGAAAGAAAGATGTCATCATTACTGGTGGTGAAAATCTTTATCCGGTGCAGATTGAAAACTTCCTGAGCAAGCATCCGAAGATTAAAGATGTGGCTGTTATTGGTTTGCCGGATGAACGTCTGGGCGAAATTGCAGCAGCGATTATTGAACTGAAGCCGGATACAGAATGCACGGAAGATGAAATCAATACATTTTGTAAGGAACTCCCACGATATAAGAGACCTAGAAAGATTATTTTCACACAGGTTCCAAGAAATGCAACGGGAAAGATTGAGAAGCCGAAACTTCGTGAGATGTACAACAGTGTGAATCTGGTTGATGCTCAGAATAAAGCATAATCAAAGATTGGTTGACAAAAATATAGAGATTGTTATAATCGAACTATACCGAAGATAAAGTTTAATTAAAACTTGTCTTCGGTTTTTTTGTGGCAAATTTTTTTCGAAATAAGAGAATAAATAAGGATTATATACCTGCTGACAAAACAGAACTAAAACATGTTGACGAGGTTTTGAAACTGTTATCCGTGATGACAAAGGATCAAAGATACGAAAGAATGTTAAGTAAAGGAGATGGAAGAGAGGTGCATACGATGTGTGATGTGGCAGAACGGCTGGAACAAAGAGGAAAAGAAATCGGACGTGAAGAAGGCATCAAAGAAGGAAAACTTGAAGTGCTTTTGGAATTGGTCCGTGAGGGCGTGATTGAAGCCAAAGATGCGGCAGAAAAATTGGGGGTTGAAGAAAAGGAAATTTTGGAGAAATTATAAGAAATGGGTCATCTGCATTTGAATATGTCGATGACCTGTTTTTTTAGGAGAAAAAATGATTGACAGATGGGATTCAAAAATATATGATTAATCAGTATTACTAAACTTTATGTTTAATATTTAAAAACAAACGAGGGGATTATGGACATAGGATATAAAATTAAAGAGTTGAGAATTCAGAAAAATCTGACCCAGGAAGAATTGGCGGATCGGGCAGAGCTGACGAAGGGATTTATTTCTCAGGTGGAGAGAAATCATACTTCTCCGTCCATTGCAACGTTAGTGGATATTCTGCAGTGTCTGGGAACGGACCTGAAGCATTTCTTCAGTGATGATGAAGACCGACAGATTGTCTTTAAAAAAGAAGATTTTTTTGAAAAGACTGATGAAGAATTGAAACATCAGATTACATGGATTGTACCTAATGCACAGAAGAATGAGATGGAGCCGATTTTATTGGAATTGCAGCCGGGAGGAAGCAGTTATGAAAATCCGCCTTTTGAAGGGGAAGTATTTGGTTATGTACTGAAAGGAAGCGTGGTTTTGAAAATCGGAGAAAAGCAATATAAGGTAAAAAAAGGAGAAACCTTTTACTATCCGGCAAATAACAGTCATTCGTTACAGTCGGAAAGAGGGGCGCAAATTCTTTGGATTAGCAGCCCACCTGCATTTTAAGTAGAAATCATGGAAGATGAGGAAAAGAAAATGAGCGACACAATTATTGAATTGAAAAATGTAACAAAGACTTTTGATGACCAGCAAGTACTCAAAGGGATTGATTTGAATATTCATGAAAAGGAATTTTTGACATTGCTAGGTCCCAGTGGATGTGGAAAGACCACGATTTTAAGAATTATCAGTGGCTTCGAAGACCCTGATGGAGGTCAGGTCCTTTTTGAGGGGAAGGATATTGCAAAACTTCCGCCGTATAAGAGGGAAGTTAACACAGTATTCCAGAAATATGCACTGTTTCCGTTTCTGAATGTTTATGACAATGTAGCTTTTGGATTGAACTTAAAGAAGATGGATAAGACAGAAATTAATCAGAAGGTAAAGGCAATGCTGAAACTGGTTGGCTTGCAGGGCTATGAAAAAAGAGATGTCACTTCGTTATCCGGCGGTCAGCAGCAGCGAGTTGCGATTGCGCGTGCTTTGGTGAATGAACCGAAGGTATTGCTTTTGGATGAACCATTGAGTGCATTGGATGCAAAACTCCGAAAAGAAATGCAGGTAGAATTGAAGAAAATTCAGAAGGAAGTAGGAATTACTTTTATTTTTGTTACGCACGATCAGGAAGAAGCGTTGTCTATGTCAGACACGATTGTTGTAATTAATGAAGGAATCATTCAGCAGATTGGTTCGCCGATGGATATTTACAATGAACCGCAGAATCGTTTCGTGGCAAACTTTATCGGGGAATCCAATATTATTTCCGGTAATATGTTGAAAGACTGTCTGGTACAGTTTGATGATGCACAGTGGGAATGTGTGGATAAAGGATTCAAAGAAAATGAAGAAATTGATGTAGTGCTCCGCCCGGAAGATATGCATGTTGTATCACCGGAACAGGGAAAAGTGTCGGGACCAATTACCACAAAGGTCTTTATGGGTGTTCATTACGAGTATCTGGTTAAAACAAAGTATCGAAACTACAAGGTTCATACAACTGAAAACATTGAAGTTGGTAAAAATGTTGGTTTGACCATTGACCCATATGACATTCAGGTAATGCATGCAAATTCCATTAATAGTTAGGAGATAGAAATGAGACACTTTAAAGGATTGGCGAAGCCTTATGTAGTATGGTCTTTTTTGCTGATTGTACTGCCATTAATTATGGTCATTCTGTATTCTGTTACTACAGAAGGAAACTCGCTTTTAACAATACATTTCACATTGGAAAATTTTACAAAAATAACGGATCCGATTTATCTCAGTGTTTTTTGGAAATCACTTCAAATCGGTTTGGTAACTACGGCAATCTGTCTTTTGCTGGCATATCCGCTGGCGTTTTTCATTGCGAAGTTTGATGAGACCTCGCAGAGTATTTTGATTCTGATTGTAACTATTCCGATGTGGATTAATACATTATTGCGTACCTATGCGTGGATCAGTTTGCTTTCAGACAATGGAATTATTAATGGATTGTTGAATGTTCTGGGGCTGAGTGAGCAGACAATGATGTATACAAACTTTTCTGTAATTATTGGTCTTGTTTGTGATTTGTTGCCGTTTATGGTAATTCCGATTCACACATCGCTGGCAAAAATGGATCATTCCATGGTAGAAGCTGCGGGGGATTTGGGGGCAAATCGTTTTCAGACGTTTACAAAAGTGATATTAAAATTGTCGCTACCCGGGGTAATCAGTGGCGTAACACTGGTATTCCTGCTGTCGATTTCAAGTTTCGTTATTCCGGTATTGCTGGGTGGACATCAGTACGTTCTGATCGGTAACCTGATTGAAAACCAGTTTATTTCCGTTGGAGATTGGAACTTCGGTAGTGCAATTTCGGTAATTCTTGCCGTAGCAATTTTATTGTTAATGGGAGTCATGAAGAAAATCGACAATGATGACAATGGAGGTGAAAATTAATGAAAAAGAAACTTTCCATTGGACCAAAGCTATATATCATTTTATGTTTTATCTTTTTATATTTGCCGATTGCAATTACGATGTTCTTTTCGTTCAATGCATCAAAATCCTTGACGAAATTCACCGGATTTTCCCTGCGTTGGTACGAAAAACTGCTGACAGACCAGAATATTTTGTCGGCGGTGTATGTGTCTATCAGTATCGCGATTATTTCCACGCTGATTTCCACTGTGCTGGGAACCATCACGGCAATCGGACTTTCTCGCAGTAGAAAAGTATTGAAAGAATGGATTCTGAATGTTAACAATATGCCGATTATGAATCCGGATATTGTTACGGCAATCGGTCTTATGATTTTATTTACGTCCCTTCGAATGGAACGTGGATACATTACAATGTTGCTGGCGCATATTGCTTTTTGTACGCCATATGTCATCACCAGTGTTTATCCAAAAGTGCGCAGTATGGATCATAACCTTGCCAATGCCGCAATGGATTTGGGAGCAACGCCGGGACAGGCAATGACAAAGGTCATTCTGCCAATGTTGAAACCGGGAATATATGCCGGAATGTTATTGGCCTTTACCATGTCATTGGATGATTTTGTCGTTTCTTATTTCGTAACCGGAAACGGCGTATCGAATATTTCCATTGTTGTGTATAACATGACAAAGAGAACAAACCCGACCATTAATGCCCTGTCAACCTTATTGATTTTGGCAGTGGTCATCATTATTGTGCTGGTCAATGTAATTCCGCAGATTTCCAAAAGACATCGTGGAAAAGAAGTTGAAATGGAAAATGCCGGAAAATCCAGATTGAAGCATTGGGCAACAGGTCTTGCAGCAGCAGGAATGGTACTGTTGGCTGTGTTTATGGTATATAAATTTACAGCGATTTCTCAGAAACCGGTGCTTCGGGTGTTCAACTCCGGGGAATATATTGATACGGAACTGCTGGCAAGATTTGAAAAAGAATATAACTGTAAAGTGGTTTACGAAACATTTGATTCCAATGAATCCATGTACACAAAACTGGAAAGTGGAGCAGAATACGATATTATTGTTCCGTCAGATTACATGATTGAGAAGTTGATTGAAGAGAAATATCTTCAGGAAATTGACTGGAATAAAATTAAGAATAAGGATGCAATTATTCCGGAACTTCTGGGAAAAGAGTTTGATCCGGATTGCAAATACGGGGTTCCGTATTACTGGGGAACTGTTGGAATCCTCTATGACAAAACTGTTGTGGATGAGAAAGACCTGAAGCAGGGTTGGGATATTCTGACCAATAAAAAATATAAGGACCGTATTTATATGTACGATTCCGAAAGAGATTCTTTCATGGTGGCACTGAAAGCATTAGGGTATTCCATGAACACTGATGATCAGGAAGAACTGACTGCAGCCTACCAGTGGCTGATTGACCAGAGAGAAACGATGGATCCGGTTTATGTAGGAGATGATGTAATTGACAATATGATTTCCGGAAACAAGGCCATGGCAGTGGTTTACTCCGGTGACGGAGCATACATTATCTCAGAAAATGAAAATATGGATTTCTTTGTGCCGGAGCAGGGCTCAAATGTATGGACAGATGCTATGGTTTTAACAAAGTATTGTGACAATACCGATTTGGCATATCAGTTTATGGACTTCTTCCTGAGAGAAGATGTTTCCGTGCAGAATACTGAATATATCGGTTACGATAGTGCGGTAAAGAGTACTTATGAATACTATCGTGACGAGGAATACGAAGGAAACAGCGGTTGTGCACCGGATACTTCAAACCCGAAAAACGAAGAATTCAAAAATCAGGAAAAAGAAATCAAATCCTTTAGTGCAAATTTATGGACAAAGGTAAAATCTAAATAAGATAAGTCTTGACAAAACAGTCAGATTAAGATATGATAGCAGAGCAGTCGAGAGAGAAAACTTGATTGCTCTGTTATTTGCGGGTGTAGTTCAGTGGTAGAACACCAGCCTTCCAAGCTGGATATGTGGGTTCGATTCCCATCACCCGCTTTTTTATTTATTAAAAACCCCTCAGGAATTCCTGAGGGGTTTTGTTTCGATAGGGAAATACCTGAACTTTTTAATAATTCATTCTTGCAAGGTACACTTGTTAAGCCCAAATTTTTAGGGTGTACCATATCTTTTTGATTTTAGAAGATAATAAGGTACGGATGTCCAACATACTTTCGTTTATCTGTACCCCATCTTTGATATTATTTTGCCTTTTAAGGTACATCTACATTTTGAGATTTCTAAAACTGTACCTTGATACCCAACCTTTTCCGTTCTACAGGGTACGGTGGAAAATTATTGCTCTTTTAAGTGTACCTTGACATTGACTATTTTTTTAATTGCAAGGTTGGTTCATACAGTATGTTGCATTTGAAAGAGCCTTCCTAACCAAAACGCAACAAAAAAAGGGGCCGTAAAAACGCCCCTAATGAAAAACTATGTTGGGTCTCCTATTTGGAGCCTTTTTTATCATTCGCTTTCTGATATACACGAACATATTCAATTTCAAATAAGAACGGAAGGGCCTCATCATCTACAGGACCACCTAAACCGCCTCCTACTGCAGTGTTCATAATCAGGAAGAAGGGTTTGTCAAAAGGCCATGCATCATATCCCTGGTCTTCAGGGTCGTCGGTCTTGCTGTATTTACAATAGCTGATTCCGTCAATAAAGAATTCAAAATAATCCGGAGTCCATTCCATAGAATAATTATGGAAGGTATCGAAAAAGCCTTCTTCAAAGTCCACAACAGTTGTATATGGGATTGTATCGTGTCTGGTATGATTGTGACGACCGGAATGCAAACTAAATAAAGCACTGTTTGGTCGACGACCGATATGCTCAATCAAATCAATTTCTCCACAGTTTGGCCAACGGTCTTTGATGTCAGGTCGCGGAAATTTCTTGAAATCTTCCTCTGTAAATTTTGAAAAGTCCGGTCTGCCGTCGGAACGCACAGGAACTCCTTCCGGAACTTTTCGCGGTTCGCGATAAGGCATCATCCAAATCGCAGGCCAACAACCTAAGCCCTTTGGAAATTTGGCACGGATATCAAAATAGCCGTACTGCCAATGTGCTCTTCCGCGAGTGACAAGTTTTGCGGAAGTATACTCGCGTTCTCCATCCTGTTCTTTTACGGAACGAATGGTTAATTTGCCGTCTTTTACATAAACATTTCCCGGTCGGTCAGTATATGCCTGCAATTCGCGGTTCGGCCACTGAAAATTTCCAGTTTCGAAATTCCACTTTTCCGGATCCGGTGCGCCTTCGTAATCGAACTCGTCGCCCCACACCAGTCCATAATCCTTTAAATCCATAAAATCCCCTTTCATATAAAACGAACAACTTGAAAGCGGCATTGTTATCCACTAACATTTTTAGGTATTCTAGCATATAAAAACGTTTTTTCAAACATAAAAAAAGAGTTTTTTAAAATAATAATCCATCTTTGACAATTCAGTACAGTTGGACTATTCTATGTATCAAAGGAGATTGAAAAATGGCAAAGAACGTAGAGCAGGTTTTGGAATTATTGGATCGTGAATATGGAACGGATTATATTTGTTATTTGAACCATGAAACATCATGGCAGTTATTGATTGCGGTAATCCTCAGCGCGCAGTGTACTGATGCCAGAGTGAATATCGTAACGGCCGATTTGTTTCAGAAATATGATACGTTGGAAAAATTTGCCGAGGCAGATATAAAAGAATTGGAAGAGGCAATTCATTCCATTGGGTTTTATCATGCAAAGGCAAGAAATATTAAGAAATGTTGCTATGACCTGGTTCACAAGTTTCATGGAGAAGTTCCGCGTACATTGGAGGAATTGACTTCGTTGGCAGGTGTGGGAAGAAAAACCGCTAATGTGATCCGGGGAAATATTTATGATGATCCAAGTATTGTGGTGGACACTCATGTAAAAAGAATTTCCAAAAAACTGGGATTTACAAAGAACGATGATCCGGTAAAGGTGGAGTATGATTTGATGAAGGTTTTGCCGAAAGATCATTGGATTTTATACAATACACAAATTATTACATTGGGAAGAACTATCTGCACGGCAAGAAGTCCGAAGTGCAGGGAATGCTTTTTGAAGCAGTGCTGTCCGTCTTATGAGGAGAAATAAAGAAGAAATGTTTGTGAAAGATTATGTATGTGTGGATATCGAAACCACAGGTGTCAACACAAAGTGGAGCAAAATTATTGAAATCGGTGCAGTGAAGGTAAGAGACGGGAAAGTTGTGGAGACTTTTTCGGAATTAATTAATCCGGGAGAAAAACTGTCGGAGTTCATTACCGGATTAACAGGAATTACGGATGAAATGCTGGAAGGAAAACCGGGGATTGAAGAAGTTCTTCCGCGGTTTATCGAATTCGCAAAAGATGACGTTCTTTTAGGACATAATCTGATGTTTGACTTCGGCTTTTTGAAACAGAATGCAGTCAATTTGAAATTGTCTTTTGAAAAACAGGGACTGGATACGTTGAAGATTGCAAGAAAAGCATTGCCAAATCTGCATAGCAGAGGACTTGAGTATCTTTGCAACCATTACGGAATTGCAGATGAAAATCACCACAGAGCCTTTAATGATGCGAAAGTCACATCGGAACTTTATTTGATTTTAATGAAAGAATTTGGTGAAGAGTTCACGAAATCATTTGAACCGAAAGAGATGGCTTTCAAGGTGAAGAAAATGCAACCGATTACGGCACGACAGAAAAGTTATCTGACGGACCTGATTCGGTATCATAACATTACAATTGATTATAATATTGAACAGCTGACAAAAAACGAAGCGTCCAAAAAAATAGACAAAATTCTTTCCGAAAAAGGGCGAATTTTTTACTAGGTAAAAGATGTCAAGTGTGGTATAGTAGTAGATTGAACAGTGGAACACTATTGGGAAAATTAAATTGTATAAAACAGGGGAGAAAAAGAATGAACTTTTTTTATAATCGAAAAAATCAGAGAATTATTGCAGGTGGAATTGCTTTATTATTAGTAGTTGCTATGGTTATAACATTAATATATTAATTCATTGATAGATTTGAGGGAGACATTGTCATGAAAAAAATAGTATTTTGTGTATTGTGCATGACACTGTTGTTGGGAATGACTCAGATTTGCTTTGCTACTGAAGATGCGAATGAAACAATTAAAGAAGGAATTCGTATTGATGGAATCGATGTCGGTGGGATGACATACGATGAAGCAATGGAGACCATTACCCCGGTGGCAGTAGAAAAACTGAAAACAAAAGCAACATTAAAAGTGGGTTCCAAGGAAATCAAGGTTTCATTGAAGAAACTTGGATATCAGTGGAAGGAAGATGTTGTGGAAGATGCTCTTGGAGCCGGAAAAAAAGGGAACGTTATCCGACGTTTTAAAGACGATAAAGAAATCAAGGAGCAGGGAATGCCACTGATTATTACTGTGGAAGCAGAGGATGAAGTGGTAGAACGCAAGCTGGAAAAGAAATGCGATGAGTATAACCTTACAGCGAAAAATGCTTCTTTGAAATTTAACGGTTCCGGATTTGATATTATTCCGGAAGAAGAAGGCTGCGAAGTGGACTATGTGGAGACAGTTAAGAGCCTTCAGGAACAGATTATGAATCAGTGGGATGGCAGCAATAAGCTGCTGGTAGATGCGACTGTATCTACTTCCACACCGAAATATACAACAAAGGACTGTGAAAAAGTATCTGATACAGCGATGGGAAGTTTTACAACAACCTTTACAATGGGAGATGCTTATGCCGGCAGAAATGCAAACTTAAAGCACGGCGTGGAAATGATTGACGGAACAGTTCTTTATCCCGGGGAAGAGTATTCCTGCAATGCCGTACTTGCACCATGGACAGAAGAAAACGGATGGAGTCCGGCAGGAACGTATTCCGAAGGAGAAGTTGTGGACAGTTATGGTGGAGGAATCTGTCAGGTTTCCAGTACCTTATACAATGCATTGTTAAATGCTGAGATTCAGGTAACGGAAAGATATTCTCATTCCATGGCGGTTTCCTATGTAGACCTTGCTGCAGATGCTGCATTGGCAGGGGATTATAAAGACTTGAAATTCATTAACAATACGGATGCACCAATCTATATTCGCGGAATTTATGATTATGGTGAAATCTCATTCAAGATTTACGGTCATGATACAAGACCGGAGAATCGATCCGTATCTTATGAAAGTGTTGTAACAAAGACAGTTCCGATTACGGACAGCGTGACAAAGGATTCTTCTCAGCCGAAAGGTTATCATTCTGTAGAATCAAACGGTCATGTAGGTTATGTAGCGGAATTATATAAGATTGTTTACGAAAACGGCGAAGAAGTCAGCAGAGAAAAACTTCATACCAGCACTTATGCAATGTCACCGCGTAAGATTGTAGAAGGTACCGGAGAAGACAAGAAAGAAGAGAAGACCACAAAAGAAGAAGCTGAAACAAAGTCGGAAAAGAAAGAATCTTCACAGAAGGAAACGGAAAAAGAAGCGAAAAAGAAAGAACCTGCGGATGAAGCAGGAGATGAATAAAGGACAACAAACATGCATACAGGAAAATTTCCAGAGATATCATATAAGAAGGCTGTGTTAAAGAAAATGAGCCGCATATCGGAAACAATGAAACCTGGCGTGGATGCTGCCACAATCAGATTAGAAGATGTTACAGTAGTAATGTCTTCTAATTGTATATTGGAGTGGTTTCCGGGGTGCGAATTCTTTTGTCTGCAGAAGACAATCAACGGATTAGCGGAAAAAGGAGGCCTCCCAAAAGGAATTCAGTTGGAGTGGAATCTTCCGGAAAAATATGATGAGAGAAAACTGGGAGAAAAAATGACTGTGCTGAACCGGGAAGCAGACCGGTTGAACCTTCCGATTTTACAGTGTCGTGTATATAAGGGGAAAACAGAAAGCCCGATTTTAAATATTACAATGTTAGGAACGACGCAAAAACAACTTTGCACAAAAAACATTCAGGAAGGCATGGAAATCGTAATGGCAGGAACTGCCGGGTGTGGAGCAACTGCGATTTTGAGCACCGTCTATGAAACAGAATTGAAAGAACGGTTTCCGGGAAGCTTTGTCAGAGAATGCCGGGAACTTTGGGAACACCTTTCAGTCGAAGAGGCGGCAAAGATTGCCGGAGATTATGAAGTGGCATACATGCATCATTGTTCAGACGGAGGCGTGTTTGCCGGAATCTGGGAACTGGGCTCCTGTTGTGACAAAGGGGTAAAAGTTGGCGTGAAAGATATCCCGGTATGGCAGCATAGTATTGAGGTTGCCGAGTATTTGGACGCGAATCCGTATATGATGGAAGGCACCGGTGCATTGCTGATTGTTTGCGAAAAAGGACAGCAGATTGTGGAAGCACTTCAGAAGAAAAATATTATGGCTTCTGTGATTGGACAAATCACCGGCAATAATGATAGAATAGTATGGAATGGTGAGGAGAATCGCTTTTTGGAACCTCCTCGGGGAGACCAAATATATGAGCTCCTTCAAAACCATTGTAATAAATAAGAAAAGAAAAGGAGATTGGCAATGAGAGAAGAAATTTTACGTTTAATTGAAAAGAATGCAAGAATCGACTTAAAAGAAGCGGCGATTCTGTTGGGAAAAACAGAGGCGGAGGTTGCCAATGCCATCGCGGAAATGGAAAAAGAAAACATTATCTGCGGATACTATACAATGATTGACTGGGATAAGACCAGTGAAGATAGAGTAACTGCATTAATTGAAGTTCGCGTAACACCACAGAGAGGAAGCGGGTTTGATGACATTGCAGACAGAATTATGAAATATGATGAAGTAAAGGCAGTTTACCTGATGTCCGGTGGATTTGACTTTACAGTCATGATCGAAGAAAAAACAATGAAAGAAATCGCTCAGTTTGTAACAAACAAACTTTCTACATTGGATTCGATTTTAAATACAGCAACACACTTTATTTTGAAAAAATACAAGGACTATGGCACTGTGCTTGCTGATACTGAAGAAAGGATTTTGGTGACACCATAATGAGAGATCCGTTATCACAAACAATAAAAGACATTAAGCCATCAGGAATTCGAAAATTCTTTGATATTGTAAGCGAAATGAAAGATGCAATATCTTTAGGTGTGGGCGAACCGGATTTTGATACTCCATGGCATATTCGAGAAGAAGGTATTTATTCTCTGGAAAAGGGACGTACATTCTATACATCCAATGCAGGATTAAAAGAATTAAAAGTAGAAATATGTAATTACCTGAAAAGAAAACAGGGCTTGGAATATGATTATAAGGATGAAGTAATGGTAACTGTTGGTGGTAGTGAGGCAATTGATATTGCATTTCGTGCCATGTTGGATCCGGGTGATGAAGTATTGATTCCGGAACCATGTTACGTGTCTTATGTTCCTTGTGTGGAACTGACACATGCGATTCCGGTTACTATTCCGTTAAAGGAAGAAAATCAGTTCCGTCTGACCAAAGAAGAAGTGTTGGAGAAACTGACAGATAAAACAAAGATTCTTGTACTTCCGTTCCCGAATAATCCTACGGGAGCAATTATGGAACGCGAAGATTTGGAAGCAATTGCAGAAGTTTGTGTCGAACATGATATTTACGTTCTGTCTGATGAAATTTACGCTGAACTTACATATAAGGGAGATCATGTATCCATTGCACAGCTTCCGGGAATGCAGGAAAGAACAGTTCTCATTAACGGTTTTTCAAAAGCGTTTGCTATGACCGGTTGGAGACTTGGATTTGCAGCAGCACCTGCTGTAATTATGGAACAGATGATTAAAATCCATCAGTTTGCAATCATGTGTGCTCCGACGACCAGTCAGTATGCAGCAGTGGAAGCATTAAAACACGGAGATAAGGATGTGCAGGCAATGCGTGAATCCTATAACCAGAGAAGACGTTTTCTGATTCATGAATTCCGTGATATGGGATTGGATTGTTTTGAACCATACGGAGCATTTTATGTATTCCCAAGTATTAAGAAATTCGGATTAACTTCTGAAGAGTTTGCAACCAGACTGCTTCAGGAAGAAAAAGTAGCGGTAGTGCCGGGAACTGCATTTGGAGATTGTGGAGAAGGCTTCCTGCGAATATCTTATGCGTACTCTTTGGATAATTTGAAGATCGCATTGGAAAGAGTCAGAAATTTTGTGACAAGACTTCAAAACGAGGAGAAATAGAATGAATATTGTATTGCTTGAGCCGGAAATCCCACAGAATACCGGAAATATCGGAAGAACCTGTTGTGCAACAGGGACAAAACTTCATTTAATCGAACCGATGGGGTTTCGAATTAATGAGAAGAACCTGAAGAGAGCAGGAATGGATTATTGGGATAAACTGGACGTGACGATTTATGACAGTTATCAGGATTTTGTGGAAAAGAATCCGGATGCAAAAATCTGGTATGCCACAACGAAAGCACCGAATCGTTACAGCGATGTACAGTTTGGCGAAAATGATTATGTAATGTTCGGAAAAGAAAGTGCCGGAATTCCAGAAGAAATTCTGGTGGAAAATCGGGAACAATGCATTCGTATTCCGATGAATCCGGATATTCGTTCGCTGAACCTGGCAAATTCCGTAGCAATTGTGTTATATGAAGGATTACGTCAGAACAATTTTGCGGGAATGCAGATGGAAGGACATTTACATCGTTTAGAATGGTCAGAATAAAATAAAGAATAAGGGGTGTTGCATCATGTGATGCAATACCCCTTTTGTTGTGCAATCAGTATTCCGAATTTGTGATAGTTACTTTTCGCTTATCGATTTGAATCAGACCTTCCTCTTTCATCTTACTGAGTTCTCGGCTCATGGCACTGCGATCCACGGATAAATAATCCGCCAGGGCACTCATAGTAAAAGGAAGAGTAAACGTTTTTCGGTCGTTTTGTGCGGCGAGAATTTCAAAGTAAGTCATCAGACGGTCACGAATGGTGCGCTGACTTAATACTTCCAAATGCTCACAGATACTCTGGGTTTTATCGGATACCATCAAAAGAATATTGTTTACTAATTGGCTGTGGTGGGCACATGCCTTGGAACACCGCTTAACAATATGTTCAAAATCAATGTAGCGGACATTACAGTTGGTCACGGCTTCCACAGTGATATTTTCCTTGCCGGCATAGTAGTAGAATAACTGGCCGAAAATATCTCCTTCTGTCAAATGCTCCAAAATCGTTCTGGTGCCGGAACTGTTGCAGTGAATGACGCAGGCTTCCCCGCTTTCCACAATGCCGATTCCTTTATCATCCTCATCGTAGAACAAAATGATTTCCCCGGAACGATACGTCTTGGTGAATGTATTAAAACAGGTCATCATGGTTTCCCGTTCGGATTCTTCAATATTATAGAATAAATTGTTTTCTGTAATTTTCATAAAACCCCTCCCGAATAAAAGATATAAAAAGTATAACAAAAAATAAAACTTGTTGCAAATGCAACAGATAAAACAAAGAACAGGGTATAAACTAAAGATACCTTGAAGGAGTAGCTGAAAAGTTTTTGTGAAATTTTTAAAGTTTCGAGGCTCATTTTTCAAGAATTTATGCAATTTATAAAAACAACAACATTTAATCAAAATTTGTTTGTTCTATCCGTTGCAAAACAAATCATAAAGTGTTATATTTATCACAGTTAGTGAAAATGGCTACGTATGTGTAGTAGTGCGCTCTTTTTTAGGCGCTACATAAATGTTTCCACTAAGACAAAAAAATAAGGAGGTTCATTTATGGATGCAATTACATGTATTAAGACAAGAAGAAGTGTAAGAAAGTATACAGATAAGCCGGTTTCCAAAGAGTTAATTGAGGAAATTGTTGCAACAGCAATTTACGCCCCTTCTTGGAAAAATTCACAGACTACCCGTTACATTGCCGTAACAGACCCTGAAATCAAGAATCGCATTTCCAAAGAATGTTGTGCAGAACATAATCAGTCAATCATTGACGGAGCTTCTGCTTTAATTGCAACATTAATCGTGGACAAGCGTTCCGGTTTCGAAAGAGATGGCAGTTATTCTACTATCAGAAAAGATAATTGGCAGGCTTTTGACAATGGAATTGCCACACAGACATTATGTTTGGCAGCACATGAAAAAGGACTGGGAACAGTTATCATGGGTCTTTATGATATAGACAAAGCGCAGGAAATTCTTCAGGTTCCTGAAGGACAGCTTTTGATGGCATTGGTTGCTGTAGGTTATCCGGCAGACGAACCAATGGCTCCAAAGAGAAAAACTGTTGAGGATGTCCTTACGTTTTGTTAATTACTAATCAGGTAATGGACGACTTCGATTTTGAAGAGGTCCGTTTACTATAAGCTTTACTTTATTTATATTTTTAGGAGGAAAAAAGAAATGAGAGAAGAGTGGACAGGATTTGTCGGCGGTGCTTGGCAGAAAGAAGTAAACGTCAGAGATTTTATCCAGAAGAACTACACACCATATGATGGTGATGGCAGTTTCTTAGCAGGCCCTACACAGGCAACAACAGATTTATGGAATCAGTTACTTGACCTTCAGAAGAAGGAAAGAGAAGCTGGTGGTGTTTTAGATATGGACACAAAGGTTGTTCAGACAATCACATCACACGGTGCCGGATATTTAGATAAGGATAAGGAAACAATCGTTGGTTTCCAGACAGATGCACCTTTCAAGAGAGGACTTCAGGTTAACGGTGGTATCCGTATGGCTATGAAGGCTTGTTCAGACAATGGTTATGAAGTAGATCCAGAAGTAGTTGATTTCTACACAAACTACAGAAAGACTCATAACGCTGGTGTATTCGATGCTTACACACCTGAAATCAGAACATGTCGTTCAAACCATATCGTAACTGGTCTTCCAGATGCTTACGGACGTGGACGTATCATCGGTGACTACAGAAGAGTTGCCCTTTATGGTATTGATGCATTAATCGAAGATAAGAAGGCACAGAAGTCTGGAACAGACCTTATGACAATGACACCTGATGTTATTCGTGATAGAGAAGAATACTCTGAACAGATTAGAGCTCTTCAGGAATTAAAGAAATTAGGTGAAATCTACGGATTCGATATTTCAAGACCTGCACAGAACGTACAGGAAGCTATCCAGTGGATGTACTTAGGATACCTTGCAGCAGTTAAGGAACAGAATGGTGCTGCTATGTCTCTTGGACGTACTTCTACATTTATTGACTGTTTCGCTGAAAGAGATTTAGCAAACGGAACATTTACAGAAGAACAGATTCAGGAATTCGTTGATCACTTCATCATGAAGTTAAGATGCGTTAAGTTCGCAAGAACACCTGAATATAACCAGATTTTCGCCGGTGATCCAGTATGGGTTACAGAATCAATCGGTGGTGTTGGTATTGACGGACGTCACATGGTAACAAAGATGTCATTCAGATACCTTCATACATTAGAGAACTTAGGTGCAGCTCCAGAGCCAAACCTTACAGTTCTTTGGTCTACAAGACTTCCTGAAGCATTCAAGAAGTTCTGTGCTAAGTTATCTATTGAATATTCTTCAATGCAGTACGAAAATGACGACTTAATGAGAGTTACACATGGTGATGACTACGGTATCGCATGTTGTGTATCTTCAATGAGAATCGGTAAGGAAATGCAGTTCTTCGGAGCTAGAGCAAACCTTGCTAAATGTTTACTTTACGCTATCAACGGTGGTGTGGATGAAAAGACTAAGGTTCAGGTAGGACCTAAGTACAGACCAATCACAGCAGACGTTCTTGATTACAATGAAGTAATGGAAAAATATGATGACATGATGAAGTGGTTAGCTAGAGTTTATGTAAGCGCATTAAACTGCATCCACTACATGCATGACAAATATTCTTATGAAAGAATTCAGATGGCATTACATGATGCTAAGGTTACAAGATGGTTCGCAACAGGTATTGCTGGACTTTCAGTAGTTGCAGACTCACTTTCAGCTATCAAGTATGCAGAAGTTAAGTGTATCAGAGACGAAGACGGCGTAGTAGTTGACTTCGAAACAACTGGTGACTTCCCTAAATATGGTAACGATGATGACAGAGTTGATGATATCGCTGTAGAAATCGTTAACAAGTTCATGGGATACTTAAGACAGCAGTATACATACAGAAATGGTATTCCAACACAGTCAATTCTTACAATTACTTCTAACGTAACATACGGAAAGAACACAGGTAACACACCTGACGGAAGAAAGGCTGGACAGCCATTCGCACCAGGTGCTAACCCACTTCACGGAAGAGATAAGAACGGTGCTGTTTCATCACTTTCATCAGTAGCTAAGCTTCCATTCCTTAACTCACAGGATGGTATTTCAAATACATTCACAATCATTCCTGGAGCACTTGGAAAGGATGACGTAATCGTTGGTGATTTAAGTGACCTTGGAGTAGAAATCGATAAATAATTAAGATAAGGATGATTCACATTGGCAAAAGGTATAATTCATTCAATTGAGAGTTTTGGAACAGTTGATGGTCCCGGCGTGAGACTGGTGGTATTCTTCAAAGGATGCCCGATGAGATGCGCATATTGTCACAATCCGGATACTTGGAGTATGGAAGGTGGCGAAGAAATGACAGTGGACCAAATCATGGATACGTATGAGAGCAAAAAGTCTTTCTACAAGGATGGCGGAATTACTGCTACCGGAGGAGAGGCAATGGTTCAGATTGATTTCCTGACAGAACTGTTTGAAGCAGCTCACAAGCGAGGAATTCATACCTGCCTGGATACATCCGGAACCACTTTCCAGCCGGATAACCCGGATTATTTAAAAAAGGTTGACCGTCTGTTAGAAGTGACCGATTTGATTATGTTAGATATCAAGCATATTGATCCTGAAAAACATCAGGAACTATGTAAGAGACCTAACGACAATATTTTAAAATTTGCCCAGTACCTTGATTCCAAGGGAAAGGAAATGTGGATTCGCCATGTTGTTGTTCCGCATGTAACGATGGATAGAGACTCTCTTTATCGACTCGGAAAATTTATTGGAACATTAAGACATGTGAATGCACTTGATATTCTCCCATATCATGATATGGGAATCGTAAAATACGAACAGTTGGGAATCGATTATCCGTTAAAGGGTATTGAACCTGCTACGAAGGAAATGGCATTAGCGGCCAGAGAAATCGTAATGGAAGGGTTCAAAGAGTCCCGTGCAGAATTAAATTCAAAATCTTAAAGGAGGAAGAAAATATGTCAGCAAGTACACAGCAGGTAGATAATTTAGTATCTTTATTAGATGGTTATGCATCAAAGGGTGGACATCACTTAAACGTAAATGTATTAAATAAAGAAACATTACTTGATGCTCAGGCACATCCTGAAAAATATCCACAGCTTACAATCCGTGTTTCCGGATACGCTGTAAACTTTATCAAGTTAACAAAGGAACAGCAGGATGATGTAATTCATAGAACATTCCATGCTAGCACAGGTTTATAAGAAGAAGTAAAGCTTTATTTAGGGCCCGGTTTATACCGGGTCCTTTTTGTGCGTAAGCAATGAGTCACATAAATAAAAAGGCATATTCGGTGTGGGAATGCTTGCATTCACAACACCGAGTGTGTCTTTTTATTTAATGCGGCGAATGCCGCATCAGCGAGAAGAAGCGAAGCGAATTCGAGCTGAATGTGACTCATTTATGGAGGGAGTAATGCGGCGAATGCCGCATCAGCGAGAAGAAGCGAAGCGAATTCGAGCTGAATGTGACTCATTTTTTGAAGAAGGTAAAAGAAAAAATAAAAAAAATTGCTTTACAACGATTTTTTTTTATGAAGTTTTGTAACAATATTATTTAAAATATAATACTGTTCAATTTTAAATATATTAAAAAAGATTACGTTAAATTTGTTAAAGGTAATAAAAAATATACAAATATATGGAAATGATACGGGTAACATAGCGGAAATATGTAAAAAGGACAAAATTGTTAAGAAATGTGCATTTTTTTCTGTAATATATTGCGGCAAATTGTTAAGAAAGTATGAAAATAATTACATAAAAATAGTATTGCAAATGGAAAAAAATGGAGTTACAATGACCTAGCTTTGCAGAGTAAGACATTAAAAAAGGCAACAAAAAGAGCGCAAAAGAAAGGGTTAAAGAAAATGAAAAAATTAAACAAGACAATGATCAAAACATTAGGAGTTGTAGCAATCGTAGCTGCAGTTGGATTTATCGGAGCAACAAATTCCGTAGAGGCAAAGACATTAAAAGCAAACAAAAAGTACTCGATTAATATTGACGGCAAAAAAGGAAAAGAAAAAATCCAGATCAAGTCGAAGAAAATGAAAAATTCAAATTTTGATAAATTTATATTATATATCAATGGGAAAAAGGTTTCTCAAAAAGTAGGGTATGAGGTATTTTGTAATGTAATTGATATTAACAAGAAAAAAGCAGGAAAAGAACTTGTATTTTTTGGAATTGGAAATAGTTCGGTAATAGATAAGAAGGCAGGCATCTACACCTACAAAAAAGGAAAACTCAATCGAATTTTAAAATTGTATAACTACGACAAGGAAATGAAATTCTTTAGAATATATCCAAGCTATAATAAGAACATTTCTACTGATGGAAAAGGGAAAGTGACAATTACCTATGATACACCAAGTGAGGTTGGTATTGGATGTTACATTACAAAAGTTCAGTTTGTGTACAAAAAAGGAAAACTGGTAAGAACAACAAAGAATGAAGTGGAATTCATCGAATCTTCAAAAACATATCAGTATGAATTGAATGAAGATGTAACTGTTTATCAGAACCCAAGTCAGACAAGTGGTGTGAAAGCAGTGTTAAAGAAGGATAGCAAACTGCGCATTTTAAAGGTACGTTATGATGTGATAAAAGATAAAATCACAGATGATAATCGAGACAATGCGTGCTATAATGTTTATGCATACGTGAAAGCAGATAATGGAACAACAGGTTGGATTGCGATAAAAGAATATGATTATAAAAGCAAACAAAATCAGTTTAAAGTATATGCTGAATGGTGCTAAATCAGGAACGTAAAACGAAGAGGTGTGCGAAGGCACACCTCTTTATTGATTATTGTGGAAATTCCGCTATAATGATAAGTAGTGTTTAGAAGAAAAAGAGGGATTGATATGTATAACATTGTTTCAAAATTATTAATTTACGGAGATATGCCGGAGGATTCCATTCTGATGGAATTGTCCAATATTATCAAGGATTTTAAGGAAACAGACTATCAGAAGGATGAAATTATCACACGAATCTACCATCAGGTAAAACGAATTCTTGTGGTGGCGACAGATTTTGGGTTTGATAAGAATCTGTGGCACAATTATCTGACCTACCTTTTGATTACTAATGAAAATCCCTTCAGTTTAACCTGCGAAAAAGTAGGAGCAAATGATGGAACGGTAAATTATTTTGCAGAAAATGATTTTAAACAGTTTCAGAATTTATTTAATTATGATTTTGCTCCGATGGAAAAAGAATTGGGTATTGATTGCTTTGAAAAATTAGGGCATTATAATGCCATTGAAAAGAAAGAATTATTGTATAACAAAAATGTCAGTGAGAAGGTTCGAACACTGAGTGAAAAACTGGAGCAGGCAAAGGACGAAAAGGAATTCTTTGGAGCAGTTACGGATTTCTATAAAGCCTATGGAGTGGGAATGTTTGGGCTCAATAAGGCATTCCGTATCGAAGAAGGTAGCAATGGCATTACCTTTAAACCAATTAACAACATGGATAAAGTAGTGCTGGATGACCTGATTGGTTATGAAATCCAAAAAAAGAAATTAGTGGATAACACAGAGGCGTTTGTTCAGGGGAGAAAGTGCAATAACTGCTTGCTTTTTGGCGACAGTGGAACAGGAAAGTCTACCAGCATTAAAGCCATTGTTAATGAATATTACGATCAAGGGCTTCGTATGATTGAAATCTATAAACATCAGTTCAAGGACCTGTCCAATGTCATTGCAATGATTAAGAACAGAAACTATAAATTTATTATCTATATGGATGACTTGTCTTTCGAGGAATTTGAAATTGAGTATAAATTCCTGAAAGCAGTGATTGAAGGTGGAGTAGAGACAAAGCCGGACAATATTCTGATTTATGCAACATCCAATCGAAGACATTTGATTAAGGAAACTTGGAATGACCGTAGTGATGTGACTGTGGACAATGGAATGCATCGTTCCGACACCATTGAAGAAAAGCTTTCTTTGGTACATCGATTTGGTGTTACAATCAATTATTCCAAACCATCCCAGAAGGAATACTTCGAAATTGCTATTGGATTGTGCAGAAGAATGGGTGTGCAGATGTCAGACGAAGAAATTCGTGCAGAAGCAAACAAATGGGAATTGAGCCACGGAGGAATTTCCGGAAGAACAGCTCAGCAGTTTGCAAATTATATTAAAGGAAATGAGCGGGAGTAACAGTGAAAGATATTTATAAATTTGGGGAGATTCCCGTAGAAATAAAACATAGAGGAATGTATTTTAAAGAGGTATGTTCAGATTATTTGGCACCGGATGAAGAACCGTTATTTACAGTTGTGGCGTCCGATGAAGATTTGGCGTTTGAACAGGCACATGCCGAAGATGATGTGGAATTCTCAAAATCCTATTTAGAGTACATTGCAATTTATCGTCTTTTTTGTGAGAAAGCAGTAGATTACCGTGTATTTCTTTGCCACGGAAGCGTGTTAGAAATGGACGGGGAAGCCTATATGTTTACAGCAACCAGCGGTACTGGAAAGTCGACCCATACACGTTTGTGGCGTGAGAAATTTGGTGACCGCGTGCGAATGATCAATGATGACAAGCCGCTCTTGCGAGAGAAGGAAGACGGGATTTATGCTTACGGAACCCCGTGGGACGGAAAGCATCATATATCAGAAAATATCAATGCAAAATTAAAGGGCCTGTGTTTCTTGAAGCAGGCAAAGGAAAATAAAATCAGAAAAGCCGAGAAAGAAGAAATTGTACCACTGATTATGAATCAGATTTACCGCCCGAGAAATGTGGATGGACTGATGAAAACAATGAAATTTGTGGACAAGTTGATTGAGCAGGTTCCGATGTATATTTTGGAATGCAATATTTCAGAAGAAGCAGTGAACGTGGCTTACGAGGCAATGACAAAGTAAAGGAGAATGAGATGAAAGTAAAAGAAGGATTTGTATTAGGTGAATTAGGGGAACAGACTATCGTTATTCCTGTGGGTGCAGCAAGCAACGATTTCAACGGAATGGTAAAATTGAATGACACAGGGAAGTTCCTGTGGGAAAAACTTCAAAATGAAGTGACAGAGCAAGAGTTGGCAGCTGCATTGGTGGAAAAATACGGAATTGACGCAGAACGTGCCACAGCCGACGTGCAGGATTTTATAGCAACACTGAAAAAGCCGGGGATTGTAGAATAAAGGATTATAAGCAATGGAAAAAATGACCATTCAACAATGTTTAGAAACCCATGGGTTTTATATGGCAAGCGTGAAGGGCGACAGTATGATGCCGATGCTGCGACAGGGAAAAGATGTAGTCAAAATCTGTCCGGCGAAGGGGATGCTGAAAAAGAATGATTTGCCCCTCTATCAGAGACCTACCGGGGAATATGTACTTCATCGGATTATAGGAGTGAAAAAAGGGTACTATATTACCTGTGGGGATAATCGCTTTCTGAAGGAAAAAGTTCCTTTTGATTGGATTGTGGGAGTAATGGATTCTTTTATCAGAGACGGTAGGGAAATCCCGTCAACAGACGAGAAATACCTGCATTACATTCGCCAAATCCGCAGAAGTTTCTGGTGGAGAAGAATAAAAAGAAAATTGAAAAAATAAAGTCTGAAAAAGTACTTGCAATTTGAAAAATACTATGATAAAATATCATCTGTTGCTAGACAACAATGGCCCATCGCCAAATGGTAAGGCACTGGACTCTGACTCCAGCATTTCAAGGTTCGAATCCTTGTGGGCCAGCTTTTAAGACAATTCCAAAGATTGGAATTGTCTTTTTTGTTGTGAGAACTTTTTATAATCCGTGAAGTGAACCACATACATCGCATTAATTCATTCTGTATGGTATCGATTTCTCGAATATGTGCTGGACTGAACCATATAAATCGCATTATTTCATTCTATATGGTTCAAATTCATGAAATCCACCCTAAAGAAAACCATATATATCGCATTTCGCATTCTATGTGGTTCTGACAGCCCGGACGAAAAAACTCCAGCGATATTTCGCTGGAGTTTTGTATTATTTATTTTCCGGATAAAGATGAGAAACATCCAGATAATCCGGGATACCTCTCTGGTACTTCACAACCGGCTCACCTAAAATCAAAGGATAAGCATAATCGATGAATTCCTGTGTAACATCATTTCCACGTTCGTTAATCCATTCTCTAGGAACGTGCTTCACAAGACCGGCAACATTCTTAACGTCAGTATCACCCATGTCAACAGCATACGGATCGTTGGATTTACGGACTGCAGTTACCATAACGCCAGACTTGCCGTCAGTAGCAACTTTCACTGCGTGCATACCAAGACGGAAAGCTTCACCGATATCTGTAACAGAAGACATATGTGCTGCACTTCTCTGTAAGATATTGATTTCTACGGAACGAACCTTCACCTGAAGATTTTCCTTGATGATATATTCCAAACATTTTCCGGTACCGCTCAACTGACTGTGTCCAAATGTATCTTCCACAGCAGTAGTGGCACTAATGTATTTCCCATCGGCATCCTTGATACCTTCAGAAACAGCAATAACAACGTTGTTGTACTTTTCAATTGCAGCTTTTACATCTTCGATGAATTCAGCTTCATTGAAAGCAACTTCCGGTAAATAAATCAAGTGTGGTGCGTGGTTATAAGAGTTTCTGGCTAAAACTGAAGAACCAGCAAGCCATCCGGCATCACGTCCCATGATTTCTACGATTGTAACACTGTTGATTGGATAGATGGATGTATCGTGTCCAATTTCCAATAAGGTAGACGCAACGTATTTTGCAGCGGAACCATAACCCGGTGTGTGGTCTGTTACACAAAGGTCGTTGTCGATTGTCTTTGGAATACCGACAATCTTGATTGGGTTTCCAATCTGCTGTGCGTAAGCATTCAACTTGTCCACGGTATCCATGGAATCATTACCGCCAATGTAGAAAAAGGCATCAATTTCATATTCTTCAAATTTATTAAAGATGTATGCATATGGAGCATCATCTTCGGAGTAATCCGGCAACTGATATCTGCAGGAACCAAGATACATGGAAGGGGATTTCTGCAACAGGTCGATAAACATCGGAGTTTCTTCCACCTTCTTTGTCAAATCCATTAATCTTCCGTTTAATAATCCCTGAACCCCGTTCAGTGAACCGTAAATTTTATCAAAATATTGGCTGTTAATAGCGCCCTGAATAACTCCGGCCAAACTGGAGTTGATGGCAACAGTAGGACCACCGGACTGAGCAACTAAACAATTATGCATATCTATGAACCTCCTAAAATCTTTCTTTCTACAGTATACCCTACATTGTGACAAAAACCAAATGTATTTGGGAACTATTATATTAACAGTAACACAAAAATGAGAGCTGGTAAACGGGAAGAATGTTCACAGTATCCTGCAAAGAGGCATACTGTAATAATGTAACAGAATATGAGGAGGAATCAATGGATTGTAATTGCAATCAAAACGGCAGAGGCTATCGCCCTTCAATGGAGCAACGCCAAATGACCGGCAACGGAAGAAATATGTACTACGGCAGAGGACCGGGCAACGGAAGAAATATGAATTGTTCCCAAGTGGCCGGAGGTCAGATGATGAACCGGCGTTATGATGGATGTAATCCCGTCAATGCACCGGTAGACCAGATGATGATTGGAATGGGTTATGTGCCGTGGCAAAAATGGCAGAATATTTATGATTTGGATGAAGCACTAAAGCGTGGAACAATCTTCGAGGATTTAGACAAACCATATTTAGGAAGGCCGGTGAAATCATGAATCAGGAAAAATTAATGCAACTCATTCAAAAGGCAAGCTTTGCAGTGTACGACACCAAACTATTCTTGGATACTCATCCGAATTGTCAGGAGGCATTGGATTATTATCAGGAAATGAAAAAAATCCGAGAGAAGGCGTGGAAAGAATATACGGAGAATTTTGGCTCGCTGAGCGCAGAAGATGTTCCAAACAAAGATTATTGGGATTGGAATAATCGACCATGGCCTTGGGAAGGAGGGAACTGCTAATGTATAGTTATGACAGAATGTTACAGTATCCGGTGAAAATCAAAACAAGAAACCCGAAGATTGCTCAGGTGATTATATCCCAATATGGTGGTCCCGACGGCGAAATCGGAGCGTCATTGCGATATATGTCTCAGAAATTTGCAATGAAAAACAAGAAAGTGGCAGGACTGCTTAACGATATTGCGACAGAGGAGTTATCTCATGTTGAAATGGTGGGAACGATTGTGTCTCAGCTGGTAAAAGACCTACCTTGCGAAGATGTGGATATGGCAGGCTTTGAAAAATATTATGTGGATCATACGTTGGGAATTTGGCCACAATCGGCAGGTGGGGTTCCGTTTTCAGCGACAATGTTCCAGTCATCCGGGGACCCGATTGCAGACTTGTATGAGGATATGGCAGCAGAACAGAAGGCAAGAAAGACCTACGATAATATTTTGGCGCTTGTAAAGGACAATGAAGTGGCAGATCCAATCAGATTTTTAAGAGAACGTGAAGTAGTGCATTTTCAACGTTTTGGTGAGGCAATGCGAATGATACAGGACGAATTGAATTACAAAAATTTTTATGCATTCAATCCGAGTGGATGTAAGAAATAAGGAGATACACTTCCCAACGTCATAAGAGAAATGGCGTTGGGAATATAGAAGAACATACTTACAGGATTATAAGGGAAATATATACGAAGCGGATTTAAATATAGCTAATGGTGAAAGAAGATACATTCTATATGACATAGAATGCCTTAGTGGAATGGAAGAAAATAAAAAAAAGAGGACGCAAGCAGGTAAACTCCAAAAAAATGGAGAAATCGCCGCCAAGCGAACTCTTTCTAAAAAAAGCCTAGCCACGGCGACAGATGAAAAATCCCCTGTCTCTACGTCTGAAACGACCCGTGGGACGGCTTCTAACTAAAATGTATCACACAAAAAAGAAGATATCAATGGCAAATTTTCAATGCGTTCTGATTCAGAGGGAAGGGAGCTAACACCACAGCAGCAGGAGTTTTTTTAGAACAGCAAAATTGTGGATGAAGATGAAAATTTTGATTCTGGAACAGATACATTAATTCAGTTTATGTCTGAAGGAAATATCAGAGTAATGTCAGAAAGTGCAATTATGACGTTGTTTGACAAAGATAATATAACAGATACGTTCAAGATGAATGCAATAAACAATCAATTGTTTATAGATAAAAAGAAAGTAGAGAGTTTGCCATTGAATGAGAGGGGCCAATCCCCAAACATTGTAACCAAACCGACTACTTCTAATGAGAACATACTCCTTTTCAAGAAAAAAGTCAACGGATTATTAGAGAAAATAATCACGGTAATTTTGAAGAAAAGTATGCAATATATTCTGGAATTATAAATGTAAGAATAGATAAGGACAGTTAGAATTTTGCGTATGACGTAATAATAAATAAGTCAGTAGACTATGGCTCCCTACACGAAGTAGGTCATAAACCACTGTCTACTGACAATGGTACTATAACAGAAAATGAAAAAAATAGCAAGAGTCAAAATAAATAAGTCAGTAGACTATGGTTCCCTACACGAGGTAGGTGCCAAACCACTGTCTACTGACAGTGATACTGTAACAGAAAATGAAAATAATAGCAAGAGTCAATTTTCAATGCGCACTGATTCAGAAGGCAGAGAATTAACGCCACAGCAGCAGGAGTACTTTAAGAACAGTAAAGAAGTTGATTCATTCGGAATTGATAAGTTGAATGATTATATAGCGGTTCAAAAGAAAGTCCTTCCAGTGTTAGAAAACGAAGACTATTTCGGGGACTATACGAATAAAGAAACTGGGATGATTATAACCTTAGGCAAAAAAGGCATTAAAGAAACATTGGGAAGCGGAAAAAGATTTAAGACGTTACCGAGAAACTTAAAACTATCGAAATTAGCAACATTAAGAAGTTTACCAGAGATTATTCAAGATGCTACGTTGATGGAAGATAATGTGAAGAATAAACATGGAGGAAATTCTGAATATGCATACTTTAGTGTGAAAACAACAATTAATGGAGAACCATGTAAAATAACCATAGATGTCAAAAAAACGGTGGCAAAAAATAGATTTTGGATGCATCACATTGACATAACAAAGGAGAGCCAAGAATTACTCACTTCTGCCAATCGGCAGACGTTCAAAGAGACTCTTGACTCTCCTAGGGAGAATATAACACAAGAAAAGAAGATTGGCAATAGTGATGAACCACAATTCTCCATGCGAAACATTTCCTAGCAACTATTATATGATAGATTGGTTTCGAAAAAAATCCACCCTTAAATTAAGCGCTTACGATATAACAACAAAAGCTGGAATATCAAGAGTAAATATACGCCTGTATTTTACTGGGCGCTCTTGATATACCAGCTTGTTTTTGCTATTAAATAGACAACGGCTTAAACGCATTAAATTGCTGTTAAGCCGTATCAATTATTATAGAAAATCTGAATTTACAGAAATAATTTCACACCGTATTCACATATCCTATTTTAATATTGTTGATATTTTGGTTTTCAAAAATTTAATTGTTTTAAAATTTGTTCAGCTTTTTCCTCATATCCTTTATTTACTTTTGCATACACAACATAAGTACCATAATATTTAGCGTAGTTACTAATTTCAGAATCTTTGTAAATCATTGTATAATTTTCCTGTGAAATATCAAATGTTGAATCAGCATTCTCTTTATTAAGATTACTTAATCTTTCACCAATCTGATTGAAAATGTTTTGAGTATGAGTAGTATCTGTCATATCGTAGCATTCAAAAGAATATTTATTCTCTTCAAAACCAACAAGAATCGAATTGAATCCAGCACTTTTTGCTGTATCTGTTTGATCATCAACATTGATTCCGTTATCTTTCATAACTTTCAAAAATAAATCGACTGAAAAATCAACTTGATATGTTGAAACATCCTGTGTGCTGGTTGTCTCAACAGTTTTTTGGGAACTTGAAGATTCGTTTTCAGTCCTATCAATTTTCTTTATTGTTATACAAGCAGTAAGAAGTGAGCATGAAAGCAGAACGCCCATTAAGATTATAAAAATTTTTCTCATTATAAATACCTCTTCCTTAAATAGATTATTAAAAATAGCTTCTATATTTTACTATATTTATTTATTTTTGCAAGTCATATCCAAATACGACGGTCACAAAGGTGACCATCGTTCAACAGAACTTGCACTAATTAAAGAAGGAGAATCCAATGATACTTAAAAATTCATTAAGTGTAGACAGTGAGGGAAGAGAATTAACACCACAGTAGCAGGAGTTCTTCAAGAACAGCAAAGTGGTAGATGAGGACAGGACAAAAATTAAACAAGTGTAGTGATAAAAGTTCGTTGAAACGGCAAAAAGATAGTGCAGGACTACCTTGAAAATGATAGAATAAGACTAAATAAAAAAGGTGTACGGAATAAAAAATATGAGAGAGGTGAATGCCTATGAATCGAAAAGGAAGAGCCTTTAAAGGTCTTGCATTCCAGGTGTCGATATTCTTTTTTGTGGGGATTTTATTGACGGGATTTTTGTCCTATTTCACGTTGACTGATAATGCAGATAAGAGCGTGGTTGAGGAAAAGAAAAATCTTTCTTCCGGAATTGCAACGGACGTGGATTCATCCATTCGGGAAGTGAAATCTTATGAGTGGGTGATTGCTTATTTATCAGAACATTTACAGGACGAAACATTGGATTTGGAATATGATCGTTCTGAAAAGACAGATAAAAAAGTGCGGGATCTGACAGCCAGACACACAGGCCTTAGCATCTATGATGTGGAAGCGGAGGAACTGGAACAGTTTTCAGATGAGGATCAGAGGATTTACGCAGAGATTATATTTAATAAATGGTTGAGTCGCCTGAATAATTTAAAGATGGCTTACAATGTGAGCTATCTCTATTTTCTGGCGACAAATGATGAATATAAAGAGTGCTTCTTTTTCGTAAGTGCTTCGGATGGAAAAATGAAACGAAGCTCAACACCGGGAGATGCATATACTTTTGGAACGAAGGTGGAACTGAATCAGGATCAGTCGGAAGCTTTTCAGAGACTGAAGAAAGAAGATTATCTGGTCTACACGGAAGGTTTTATGGATCGATATCGTTATCTCTTTAAGGTGGGAGAGTACAACTTTATCTCAGGAATGACCTTCAATATTACCGAAATGAAGCAGGACGTGAAAGCGCGAACCATTCAGGGCGTTATTGGTTTTATTATGCTTCAGATATTGCTTTCGTCATTTTGCTTGATTCTGATTGATATTTTTGCATTGCGACCATTGAAACGAGTGAACAACAGTGTTAATGACTACGCAGAATCCAAGGATAGTGAAAAAGTCAGAAACCAGTTAAAGAAAGTTAAAACCAAAAACGAAATCGGAGTATTGTCGAAAAACATCTCTGAAATGGTCGTGGAAATCGATGACCATTTGGAAGAAATTAAAAATATTACAGCGGAGCAGGAACGAATCAGTGCGGAATTGAATGTTGCAACGGATATTCAGACGCATATGCTTCCAAATATTTTTCCACCATTCCCGGAAATTGAGGAGTTTGATATTTTCGCATCTATGCAGCCGGCGAAAGAAGTTGGTGGAGATTTCTACGACTTCTTTATGATTGATGAAAAACATGTGGCACTGGTAATGGCAGATGTTTCCGGAAAAGGAGTTCCGGCAGCATTGTTTATGGTTATTTCGAAAATTTTGATTAAGAACAGAGCATTGCTTGGTGAGTCTCCGGCAGAAGTATTAAGAAATGTAAACAATCAGTTGTGCGAAGGTAATGAAGTAGGATTCTTTGTTACTGTATGGTTGGCGATTATTGATATAGAAACAGGTCGGGGAATTGCTGCAAATGCCGGTCATGAACATCCGGTATTGTGCAGACGTGACGGTGACTTCGAGTTGGTAGTATATCGTCATTCTTTGGCTGTAGCGGCGATGGAAGATTTGAAATTCCAGGAACATTCCTTTGAGGTTCATCCGGGAGATCGAATTTTCGTATATACGGATGGTGTTCCGGAAGCAACGAATACGGAAAATGAACTTTATGGAGTGGAGCGAATGCTTACTGTTTTGAATGAAAACAAGGA
>JAEEGL012990837.1_pt1 | contig 36034 bp, 32 predicted proteins | sample 9134231 | NCBI WGS metagenome assembly JAEEGL01 (sample SAMN16246548, study PRJNA631951) | gut metagenome | biome: gut microbiome; feature: rumen; material: fiber-attached | host: Bos | place: Iran: Karaj | collected 2018-10
CTGGCGCAGAAAGAGGGATTTGAACCCTCGCGCCGGTTTCCCGACCTACTCCCTTAGCAGGGGAGCCCCTTCACCACTTGGGTATTTCTGCAAGTGCCGATTTCCTGGATATTCATAAAAGGCGAATGCCGTTGGCGGAATGGGTGGGATTCGAACCCACGGTCCCTTGCGGGATCACCAGTTTTCAAGACTGGCTCCATAAACCACTCGGACACCACTCCATAATAAGCGGATATGATCTACTCTTGACCGCTTATCTATTCTACCACATTTTCCGGAATAAGTCAAGTCTTTTTTTCAAATTAATCGAAAAAAATAATTATCAGAAATTCAGAATATCTTTAAGGCATACATCGGGTCTGTGTTCATCAAAGTTCCAGGTGTGGAACGAATCACAGTTGCAGAAACGTTTATCCGGGCAGGAATCACACATATCACATTTTCTGTAATTCGGATCGCGGAAAGGTCTGAATTTATTCTCCCAGACTTCCTTGAAATTATCTCTTCGGATATTTCCCTGTATCAGCTCGGGTCTTCGCTCAATATCGAGGCAGGCAGCTATATCGCCGTTCGCCATGATGCTTGCGGTGTAGATACCGGCGTTGCAGATAAAGTACCAATCGCGGAGCTCCGCTTCAAGTGCTGTGCCGAGAAAATGACTGCAGCCATAGCAGACAGGCAGATTGTTCCTGCGCTGCTCTTTTATGAACGTAAACAGATGCCTGTAATCCTCGGGAGTAAGAAGCAGATCGGGATACTGCTTCGCACGTCCGATAGGTTCAAGGTTTATGACGCGCCACGAATCTATATCTATATTATTGAATATCTCAAGAAGCTGTTCAAGCTCATTTATGCTCTCATGCGTTACGACAGTGGTGACCTGAATATGACGGAAGCCGCCTTCATCTATAAGGTTCTGTATCCCGGCCATTGCCCGCTTATAGCCGTCCTTGGTCAGTCTGAATTCATTATGTGTAGTTTCAAGGCCGTCTATACTTATTGAAACGGTCTTCATTCCGGCAAGCCGCAGTTTATGGGCTGTTTCTTTGTCTATAAGAGTACCGTTTGTTGTCATGCCCCATGAAAATCCTGACTCGTTCGCATAACCCATGATCTCGAAGAAATCCTTACGAAGAAGAGGTTCACCGCCGGTGATGCAGAGCATGAATCCCTTTGTTCCGAAATCGCGTTTTATCTGATCGAGAATAGAAATGTATTCATCGGTAGTCAGGATATCCGGAATACGCTCATCGCCGCAGCTGCTCCCGCAGTGCTTGCAGTGTTCGTTGCAGTTCATCGTGAGTTCAAAGAAAAGATGACGAAGCTTCGGTTTTTTCTGAAGTCCTTTCCTGTATTCCGCCAGAGCGGTCATGTGTTTTATTTTCATAAGTTTGTTCGTCATAACGAAGTTCCTTTATAATTGAAATATTACAGCAAATGACGGCTGCGGGGAAGAGAAACGATCCGCTGCTGAAAAGAACAGTCCTACATAGTTGCGGAAGGAACCTTATTCAAACCATTCCGGCGGGCCGTAAACATCCTCGACATCATCGTCTTCCGGATCGTAATCATCATCTTCATAATCTCCGTCGAACCATTCCGGCGGACCATAGACATCTTCAACATCATCGTCTTCGGGATCATAATCGTCATCATCTTCCGTAACATCATCGTCTTCAAACCACTCCGGCGGACCGTAAACACATTCGATTTCTTCGTCTTTTGTTATTTTTGTAGTAATGGTGATCTTTGATGTTTGAGTTTTTGATGTTGATGCAGCTGTCGTTACAGCAGTTGTCGTGGTTACAGCTGTAGCAGTTGTAGTTGTTATAGCCGCAGTGACAGCAGTTGTTGAAGCAGTAGATGTCGTAGTCGTTGTTGTAGTCTGAGGCGCGGTCGACGTAGCGGTGATCTCTTTGGTGGTCTCCGGAGGTTCCGTTTCCTGTGTGTCCGAAGATTCAAACCAGTTGGGAGGACCATAGACTGCCTGAACATCACCGGCATTGATACTGCTGCCAGTGGTAGTGACAGTTTCTTCGGGCTGAGGTTTCTGTTCTGTGTTTTCAGTTTCGCTTTCTATATACGGAGGAGGACCGTAGATTGCAACCGCAGTAGTATCTTTAGGCGGTCCGTAAATCCCGCATGCTCCGATTGACATTGCAGTTCCGAGTGCAGCAGCTGTTCCCGCGATGATACGTTTCTTCATTCTGAACCTCCATCATCACCGTCTGATGTAACGGGTGCATCAGTATCTTTAACTTTATTTTCATTTTCTTCAGTTCTGTATCCGTTTCTGTATCTTTCAAGCATCTCCGGCGGACCATAGATACATTCTGCTCTGTTTCGTTTTGCTGTGAAAACTTTTGTTTCTTTTCTTTCTTTGCGTTTCTTAAAAAGTTTCATAATTAACCTCTTTTAAAGAGAAAACGGCGGTTATGAGCCGCCGTTATGTCTTCCCGTTCAGCTTATGCTTCTGCTGAGTTCTTCGTCTTCTTCCTCTCCGAACCCGAGCATAAACATCTCGTGGAAATCTCTCATGTCGATGCGCGTTACAGTCCTTGTAAGACCGCCTGCCACATATATCCTTCCGCATTCCTCACAAGTAGCAGTCTTGATCTGAACGGTCTGTGAAACGACCTTTTTGCCCGCTTGTCTGGCTTTTATGCTTTCGCGGCGGACGTGTTCCATTTCATGACTTCTTACCTTGCTTTTGGCTGCGGCAGGAGACATATTTGTCGGTGACTGGCAAGAGACCACAGAGTCGTCCGAATCGTCCTGATACCGCCTTTTGCGGCAGGTTTCACACTCACAATCCGGAGGATCTTTTGTAAAGCCGTCTTTTTTGTGTTTGATACCAAAAAGACCCTTTTCCTCGTCTTTTTCCTTGTCGCGAACGTCTTTGCTGAGAATATTTCCATCGGTTTTTTCGGATTTATCCGTTCCGAAGACCTTTTTTTCTTCTTCGGCTTCTTCTTTTTTCTTTGTTCTTTCGGGTGAACCGATCGGTAAATGCTCTTCCTTGAGTGTTCCGTCAAGATCATAACGGCTTTCATTCTTGCTGATGGTCTGTTCGTCCTTGAGACCGAGCTTTTTCGCGTTATCAGACATTTTGAGATATGAATTTGCAGCATTCTTGTAATTAAAAATGCTTTGGCTTATAGTGTTCTTATCCAGCATCATTCATATCCCTCCTGACCTGTTCGGCAGCTTCCGAGCCTGCCGTTTTGCCTCCGAACACTTTGACTGATCCTTTATGCCGGCCGGGCGTACGGTATAAGCCGTTCGCTTTGGGTCTGCCGGGGTCTGTTTAATCATGTTCATCTGCGCTGCGGCAGGTGGTCAGAGGTTGCCTTTTTCAAAACACAAACCACGGTTATTTTTATATAATAACCTACATTAAATATACCATATATATGAAATAATTTCAAGCGTCCGTATAAAATTTTGTAACATATCATAGAAATTTATCACAGATTTGTAGACATTTCACAAAGGCCCCCGAAGTTAAATACTTCGGAGACCGGGGACTTTATCCAGCTTCTGACAGGACAGTGGTGTTATGTGTTTTTATAAAATTGACAAAATCATTTTTCGGCAGGGGGCGTGAATAATAGAACCCCTGTATGTACTCACAGTTGAGAAGTGTGAATCTTTCGACCAGCTCAGCTGTTTCAACGCCTTCAACAACGATCTCCATATTCATAGCCTTCAGCATTTTAACTGTATTCTGAACTACGATAAGCAGTTTCGGGTTATCGTTAATATTTACGAAGGTTTTATCGAGCTTGACAATCTTGAGCGGCATAGATGCCATTCTCTGCATATTTGAATATCCTGTACCGAAATCGTCGAGCGAGAATGTGATACCGGCTTTCAGAAGCTCAGAGATGTTTTCGGCTATTATGCTCTGTGTTTCGGAATCGGCGGACTCTGTTATCTCAAGATTTATCTGTTCGGGTCTTACGCCGTATTTTTTCATTATTGACAGAAGATCGCCTGCAAGTCCGCCCTGCATACACTGCATAAGCGACAGGTTGACTTCGATATAATCAAGTCCTGTATGCTTGAAATCATCGCTTGCGATAAATTTGCAGACTTCTTCAAAAACGAATCTGCCAATGGTGATTATAGTACCGTTCCTTTCGGTAGCGGGTATGAATATTCCGGGTGAAATGAAACCGTAATGCTCATCATAGAGTCTTACAAGCGCTTCTGCCGAACGGTAGCATTTTTCACCGACAGAGTATATAGGCTGATAATAGACCTCAAACTTGTTGTTCAGGATAGCCTCATTGATGATCTTATCAAGACTGCTCATGAGATCATATTTGCTGTGGTCGAGCATCTGGGAGGCGTAAAGCACTTTGCCGTTGAATTTGAATTTAGAAAGATCCTTTCCGAATTCGTTGAGGGTATCAAAATCGCGTATGTCCTCAGGACATTTTACGATGCAGACATAGGCAACAAGGTCGATCTCCATGCCGTTAATGGGCATTTTAGGCTTGAGCGCGGCGTTTATGGATTCAGCAAGGTAATCAGACCTGTCACGGCTGTGCTGATCCACATAAACGCGGAAGCTGCCCTTATCGAGATAATAGAGCGCCACGGAAGCTTTTGAGCGCTTCGTTATCTTGTTGATCGTATCCGCGATCATACGGAGCAACTCATTTGTACTCTCATAATTGAGTATTTCCTGAATTGAAAGGAAATTGGCTATATTTATCTGTATTATATCGAATTTCTTCTTGTTACTGAAGCCGCGCTTCATATCCACGGCATAAGCGTTGAATTTATTGATGCCTGTATTGAAATCTATGACTGCTTCGGGACGTTGTATAAAAGTAGCTATAAAGAGCATTCCGAGAGTTATTGCAAACATCTCGATGCGAAGGCTGTGATCAAGCATCTGAACTATTACCGCGATAGCCATCAGCGGGAATGTGCTGAGCATACCGACAAGGACTGTGCGTGTGAACAGTTTGTTGTAGACGATAAGATATATTATGCAGAGGAGCGACCACAGAATACTCGCGATGTACAGCACATTCATGAAATATCCGCGCTCATATATGCCGTTCGTAAGCGTGAACACCATTCCGTTAAATACGTTAATTACCATTATCGCGCCGTATCCGATTATCGGCAGAAATATGAACCATATTTCGGCTTTGACCTTGCCGAATCTGTGGAATGTGTCGGTCTGTGCTATTATATACAGAAAATAAATCGGCAATGTGATATTATGCAGGAACAGATACATCGTATGCGAAATGAACTGAAGCGATGCGGTCGCGGGATCATTCATGTTATCGAAAAATACTGCAAGTATGTCGAAGAAGGAAGTCATTAAGCAGACAAACAGTATTATTATGAAGTACTGATTGATCTTGCCGCGGGTCATTCTGCGAAAATATGATGCTACAAGTATAAATGAGAGGATTATGAACGAACAGTAATCAAATGCCGGTATTACGTTCATATATTATCCCCTCCTGTCTTTGAATTCTAATATATTATACTATATTTTTACTCAAAAGTCAATATTTTAATGCTGTATGTTGAAAATATTATGCAGATTGAACAATATAATGTAAAAGATTTTATTATAATCATCTTGACAAAAACGCTTGCAGGATATAAAATTAAAGTATACAGATATAAGCGAGGTAACGAGTATGGAAAACCTTATTTTTGAAAACAGAGAGCTTTCGTGGCTCAGGTTCAACGAACGCGTTCTTGAAGAAGCGGAAGATGACAGACTGCCGCTTTGTGAAAGACTTTCGTTTCTGGCGATATTTCAGAGCAATCTTGACGAATTTTTTATGGTACGTATCGGAAGTCTCCATGACCAGATGCTTCTTGACAGCGAGAGCAGGGACAACAAGACGAAAATGACTCCGTGGGAACAGATTTCGGCCGCTGCGGATCGAATCCGGGAACTCAATATAAGGCGTGATAAAGTTTACCGCACCCTGATCGACAAGCTCGGAGAGCAGGGAATAACTCTGCTCGATTTTACGGAGATCAGTGATAAAACCAGAAAATATATCACAAATTTGTTCAAGGAAGATTTCCTTCCGCTGCTATCGACATTTGTCGTAGGAAAAAAACAGTCATTTCCTTTTCTGCACAATAAAGAGATATATGTTATTGCCTCTCTTACCTCAAAAGGCGCAAAAGGGGAAAAAAGCGACAAGCAGAAAATCGGGATCGTTCCCTGCGGCGGTACTGTTTTCCCGCGTCTGATTCCGGTCCCTGACAGAAAAGGCTGCTTCATGCTTGCCGAAGAGCTTATTCTGCACTGTCTGCCCCTGGTTTTCAGCGGCTATAAAGTCAGATACTCGGCTCTTGCGAGAATAACCAGAAATGCCGATATCGATGCCGACAGTATTTATGACGAAGATCTCAACTACCGTGATCACATGGCGGAAGTTGTAAAACTGCGCAAAAAGCTGTGTCCGGTGAGAATAGAACTTTTCGGAGACATAGAGACTGATACTGTCAGGAAACTGTGCGAGCAGATAAATCTTGATAACCGTCTGGTTTTCAAGTATGAGACTCCGCTGGATGTTTCATTCTTCTCCGGTATATGCGATCAGCTTCGCAGCAGGACAGAGCTTTTCTATGCTCCGCGTCATCCGCAGAGATCACCTGAATTTGATGAATCGCGTCCTATTCTCGATCAGATAGAGGAAGAGGATAAGATGCTGCACTATCCCTATCAGAGTATACGCCCGTTCCTTATGATGCTTAACGAAGCCGCCCATGACCCGAGTGTCATATCTATAAAAATGACGCTGTACCGTCTTGCAAGCGACAGCAAAGTTGTCGAAAGTCTTGTTGAAGCCGCGGAGAACGGAAAGCAGGTCGATGTTCTTGTTGAGCTCAAAGCGCGATTCGATGAAGAGAACAATATCGAATGGAGCCGTCGTCTGGAACGTGCCGGATGTCATGTCATCTACGGACTGGACGGACTCAAGGTACACAGCAAGCTGTGCCTGATACTTCGCAGGAAAGGCGACGAGATAAAGTATATAACACAGGTCGGCACAGGAAACTACAATGAAAAGACAAGCCGTTTCTATACGGATATAGCGATCATGACCGCAGACCCGCAGATAGGTCATGAAGCCTCCGCTGTATTTCAGGCCCTTACGCTCGGTGAGACCGTCGATCATACGCAGCATCTTCTCGTGGCACCACATTGTCTGCAAAACCGCCTTATTGACCTGATAGACCGTGAGATCGAACGCCAGCAGCAGGGAGATCACGGCCACATACGCCTGAAGCTGAACAGCCTTACAGACAAGGTCCTTATGGATAAACTGATAGATGCCAGCCGCGCCGGCGTAAAGATCGAGATGGTGGTACGCGGAATATGCTGCCTGAGAGCTGGTGTCGAAGGCATTTCAGATAATATCAGTGTAATAAGCATTGTCGGACGTTACCTCGAACATTCAAGGATCTATATATTCGGCGATGGAGAAAATGCCGAATACTACATCTCCAGCGCAGACTGGATGACCCGGAATACTCTGCGGCGTGTGGAGGTCGCGCTTCCGATACGTTCACAAAAGATAAAAGACCGTCTTGAATATGTTTTCGGGATGCTGGAGCAGGATAATGTACAGGCGCGTGATATGAGACCGGACGGCACTTATGTACGCCGCTATCCCGGAAAGAACAAGGCTGTGTCCTGCCAGAATGTGCTTTATGACGAGGCTTACCGTCTCGCATCCGAGATCAGGTGATGAAACGATTAGTTATCGGAATGGCCGCTCATGTCGATTCCGGCAAAACGACACTCGCGGAAGCCATGCTTTATACCAGCGGAGCTATCCGTAAACTCGGCAGGGTAGATCATGGCGACGCATTCCTGGATACTCATGCGATAGAGAAAAAACGAGGCATAACCGTGTTCTCAAAACAGGCTGTAATGGAATTCGGCGGTGCGCAGTACACTCTTCTCGATACACCCGGACACGTTGATTTTTCAGCCGAGACAGAACGTACATTTTCTGTGCTGGACGCGGCTGTACTTGTCATTAGCGGCAGCGATGGAGTGCAGAGCCATACGGAAACCCTGTGGGAACTTCTTCGCAAGTATAATGTGCCGGTATTTGTATTTGTGAACAAGACAGATATTAGTCCGTTCGGGCATGATTATATTCTGTCCGAGCTTAAACGACGGCTCAGCGACTCTATCATTGATTTTTCGGCAAGAGAAGAAACATTTAATGAATCGCTTTCTCTGTGCTCGGAAGAGCTTATGAATGAGTATCTTGAAAGCAGTGCTGTTTCCGATGACAAGATAGCCGCAGCGGTAATGAAACGTGAGGTTTATCCCTGTATATTCGGGTCGGCTCTGAAACTGAACGGAATAGATAAACTGCTCGATGTTATCGGCCGCTGTACAACTGAACCGCAGCGTCCTGACAAATTCGGCGCAAGGGTATATAAGATCACTACAGAAAACGGGACACGCCTTGTCTGTATGAAAGTCACCGGCGGTACTCTGAAAGTCAAAAGCACCGTCGTGTGCGGAAGACAAGAGACAGCAGAGAAAGTGGATCGAATAAGGATTTATTCCGGCCTGAAATATAAAACGACGGATGAAGCACCGGCCGGTACCCTCTGTGCGGTAGAAGGACTTGCATCGGCATACGCCGGTGAAGGGCTCGGCTGTGAGCGCGATGCGGTCAGGCCGTTCCTTGAACCTGTGCTTTCATATCGGGTAATATGCCCTGATGGAGTTGATGCACAGACTGTATTTTCCAGAATGAAGCTGATTGGCGAAGAAGATCCGTCACTTCATCTTTCCTGGAATGACAGACTCAAAGAGATCAGGCTTGATCTTATGGGTGAGATACAGCTTGAAATAATACGTTCACTTATCTCCGAGCGCTTCGGATTCGATGTTTCATTTGACGAGGGCAGCATAGCATATAAGGAAACGATAGCCTCAAAGGTTGAAGGAGTCGGACATTACGAACCTTTGCGGCATTATGCGGAAGTCCACCTGATAATGGAACCGTTGCCGCAGGGGAGCGGACTTGTATTTGAGTGCAGCGTTTCCGAGGACAGACTGGCAATAAACTGGCAGCGCCTTATACTGACACATCTCGGAGAAAAAGCACATCTCGGCGTGCTTACCGGTTCACCCATAACAGATATGAAAATAACCGTAGCGGGCGGCAGAGCGCATCTGAAACATACAGAGGGCGGAGACTTCCGACAGGCGACTTATCGCGCTGTCAGAATGGGGCTTATGTCCGCCGAAAGCATACTGCTTGAACCGTATTATGATCTCAGGATAGAACTGCCCGACGAGTTCGTGGGTAGGGCTATGGGCGATCTGCAAAGACTCGGAGCTTCGTTCTCACAGCCGCAGCCCTCAGACAGTGAGACTGGATTTTCGGTAATAACCGGTTCCGCACCCATAGCGAAAATGAGGGGATATCAGACCGAACTCGCAGGTTACTCAAAGGGCAGGGGACGTCTGTCAGTATCGTTCAGCGGCTTTTTCCCATGCAAAGACCAGGACAGTATAGTATCGGAAATCGGTTATAACGCTGAATCCGATACCGACAATACCGCGGACAGCGTGTTCTGCGCTCATGGAGCAGGATTTGTCGTAAAATGGAACGAAGTACCGCAGTATATGCATCTTCCGTCGGTACTGTCCCCGAAGAAGCCTGATATTCAGGAAGATAAAGCTCCGATCCGACGTTCCTCTGCCGTATCTTATGACGATAAAGAGCTCATGGCGATATTTGAGCGTACTTACGGTAAGATAAAGCGCGACCCGCGTTCTGCAATGGTGACCGAAAAGAAACATAACGAAAAGGAATATGTGTATAAACCCGTAAACACAGGCGAGGAGTATCTGCTTGTGGACGGATACAATATAATTTTTGCGTGGGACGAGCTGAGTTCGCTTGCCAGGGATAATCTTGAGCTTGCGAGAAATACACTTATAAACGCTATGTGCAATTATCGCGGCTTTACTTCCTGCAATCTTATACTTGTCTTTGACGCATACAGACTCAAAGGAAACACCCGTGAGATCGAGGAAATAAACGGCATAACGGTAATATACACAAAAGAAGCCGAGACAGCAGATATGTACATCGAAAAAGCATCTCATGAGCTCAGTAAAAAGCACCGGGTCCGTGTCGCAACCTCTGACAGGCTTGAACAGATAATAATTATGGGCAGCGGTGCTTACAGAATGTCGGCTTCTGAATTTCACGATGAGGTAATGAAGACTGAGCGTGAGATAAGAGATATAATTTTCGGAAACAAATTCATCTAATACACTGAAAGGGGGCTTATGATATGAAGATATGCGGTATAATAGCGGAATATAATCCGTTCCATAACGGTCACAAGTATCACATTGAAAAAACGAAGGAGCTATATGGTGCAACTCATATAGCAGTTGTGATGAGCGGTAATTTTACCCAGCGCGGTGACACGGCGATATTCGACAAGTACAGGCGGACAGAGATTGCATTGAAATATGGAGCGGATCTGGTTATTGAGCTCCCTGTTGCATATGCGCTCGGAAGCGCGGAACAGTTCGCGTCCGGAGCCGTATCTTTGCTTAATTCGCTTGGCTGTGTTGAAATGATAAGCTTCGGCAGCGAATGCGGCGATGTATCACTGCTTGAAGAAACAGCAGGAGCTGTGATATTCGCACAGCAGCATGATGATTTCTTCGCGTATATGAAGCGCGGTGACAGTTATCCCGTAGCTTTGCAGAAAACTATCGAGAAATACTATGAAGAAGACATAATAGATGCGCTGACTTCTCCGAATAACACTCTCGCGGTAGAGTATCTGAAAGCGCTCAGCGAGTATGGTTCGAGCATAAAGCCCGTAACGATAAAGCGTGTCGGTACGCAGCACGACAGCGGTAAGACCAGCGGCTACTACGCCTCTGCTGCGCATATACGCCGTTCGCTGCTTACGGGGGAGGATATGAGCGCATTTGTTCCCGAGCTTTCCACAAATTCAGAGAATGAACTTGCGGATATACGAAATCTTGAGACAGCTATTCTCGCGAAACTCCGTACCATGTCTCCGGAGGAACTGGAAAAAGCGCCCAATGTACTTATGGGGTTGGAGAACCGGATCTACAAGTCTGCGCGTGTTTCCACAAATCTTGCCGAACTTTATATGCTGATAAAAACTAAGCGATATACCATGTCACGCATAAGACGTATCATAATGGCAGAATTCATAGGCATAAAGAAATCCGACCTGAAAGGCACTCCGCCTTATGTTCACATACTCGGAATGAACGGCAGAGGCAGAGAGATACTTGCTGCCGCCGAGTGTACGCTGCCGGTGGATACTTCGCTGAAAGCCCTCGCTGAATTCGGCGGAAAACCGGCACGTTCGGCAGCACTTGAAGCAAGGGCAGGAGACTTATATGCACTGGCGTTTCCGAAGCGCAGAGTATGCGGTCTCGATTTCACGGCAAAGCCGATCATCTGCGGATAATAACAAGATCCCCGAAGCGGTCTGTAACTGCTCCGGGGATTTTTCATATCTTCTTTATTGTAAGCCTGTATTGTTTTTCTTCTCCTGCGGTAAGCGACTGTATACCGCGTTTTTCTGCAAATATGCCGCTGTCTGTGTCATAATCGTCACATCCGCACCACGGTTCTATGCAGATGAACGGGGCGTTCTTGTGGTCGGGTGTCCATACACCGAGAGTTTCAAATCCCTCCCAGCTTACGTTCACACCGCTGCCGCTCTTTTCCGATATCAAAGAGACGGACTTTGACTTGATACTGTCAAAATACACACAGTCATTGTCAAACAGTGGATAAGCAAGCCTGAACTCTCTGCTGTTGTTAAGCCGTTCTATACGATCGCTGTCGCCCCACATTCTTGTTTCAAGGTTCATTATAGGACTTCTGACAGTCTCGTTCTTTTCAAAGACCAATTTATAATCCGAGAATTCGGTATTGTCTTCAAACGGGCAGTTGAACGCCGGGTGTGCTCCTATGCAGTAAGGCATGGTTCCGCTGCCGTTGTTTCTCACTGTATAAAGTATTTCAAGCGAATCTTCGTTAAGTGTGTATTTCAGTGAAAGCTTAAAATCAAACGGAAAGCTTTTAACGGTTTCCTCATTTGCGCTGAAAGAAAATTCTGCCGAATCATCGGATATAGTCTTTGCATCAAACACATTGTCACGGGCGAAGCCATGTTTTGTGATAGCAAATTCCTTGCCGTTTATCTGAGTTTTACCTCCGCGAAGATTTCCTATCATCGGGAAGAGCAGGGGAGAAGTCTTTCCCCAGTATGCCGGGTCAGCCTGCCACATCAGTTCACAGCCGCCGATATTCAGTGAACGCAGTTCGGCTCCTTTTTCAATGATGACGGCACTTGTGTTTCCATTGCGAAGTTTTATTTCCATTGTATTCTCCTGATCAGCCTGCCGCGGCATCTTTTTCACGTTGGATCTTCATATCAGGTATAGAGAGCTGTACGCGCTCGGGGAGTTCTCTTGTAGTTCCCTCAAAATCCGGGAGCTCCGACCATGTCACAACTATATCCGAAGTCATAGCCCGCCTGAACAGATCCACAGTCATTTTTTCTTCGTTTATTCTCGGGATACCGCTTACGGTGGAGCCCTTGTATATAAAATCTCCGTTCCACGGCATATAGAACAGCCATTTTACTGTGTCGATGTTCGCTGCGAGTTCGTCAGGGTCCGGTATATATCCGCACTCACTCAGTGCAAGCATCTTTCCTTCGGCAGTTATATCCATAAGCTTTTTATAGCTGCTTGCAAGGGCAGAGTGGTCTTCTGCGCTGGGATAAACATCGATACCAGAAATATCGTAAGTGTTTTCGTGGACCATAGCGTGTTTGTTCTGACCGTTCCATACCCAGATAAGATTTGTCAGCTTGTGGTAATTCTCAAGTCTGTCATATATCATATACCAGAGTTTCTGATAATACTGGTTTTCAGCGGTCTTCCTGTCGGCGATCCCCCACCAGAACCATGCTCCGCTTGCTTCATGGAGTGGTCTCCATAGTACAGGAACGCCCGCTGATTCAAGTCTTTGAAGTTCATGAGCGATAAGGTCGATATCGTGTACCGCGACCTCATATTCCTTTGTACCGGGTGTCGTTGCGTTGGCAAGGCTGAACGTGGTAAACGGATTGCCCGCACCCTCCGTATAGAAGGCTTCACCTGTATTGTCAGGGTCGTCTATATTGCATGGTACATTCCAGTGCCAGCAGAAATATACTATCCCGTTTGATTTGGTATGCCAGTCTATAGCCATCTGGGTCCAATCATCGCCGTCACCGTTCGGCGTGGTTTTGAAAATAAAATCAAAGCCCTTGATAGCGGGGAGATCATCGGTATAGTAATAATACGCTATACTTTCCTTGTCGTTCTTGTTGCTGAGCTGCTGTGCGGAAAGCACCTTCTTGCCGTATATTTCTTTCAGATACTGATATAATGCGAGTGTCTCGGGATTTGTGTTCTCCGATACAGGATGATCGGGACTTACGGTCTTTGCGTCGAGTTTTGAAAGCAGGGCATCAAAATCTGTTTCGTATCTGAGCGCGACCTCCATATCTACATCTCCGTCTGCGGTCATGGCAACGGGATCAGATAGCGGTTTCGCTGTTTCTGCAACAGTTTCGGTGCCGGCTTCTGTCTGTGCGGCTTCGGTTCCTGCGGCCGTTGTACTCTCATTTGAGTTTCCGTTTCCGCAGGATGATACGGAAACTGCTGCGAGAATGAATGCAAGCAGGGCAGAAGTAATTCTTTTTTTCATATTTATCTCCTTGTCAGTCATACATAAAAAAGTCGTCTTTCAGGAACATATTCATTGTCCTGGTTATAATGAACGTAGGCTTTGACAGAAATCTTTCCTGCATTTCCAGAGCCTTTTTTTCATCGGGAGCATACAGTCTGATCTCAAGCATAGTTTCACCGTTTATCTCGTTCAGGAATTTTACTATAAGATCATATCTGTCTTTTTCCGGATCATGCTTTATATCACATCTTACGGATCTTTCACGGTCATTTTTCTCGAGCAGTTTCTTGCCGTAAGACAGAGTATCATATTTCAGTCCCGACGACAGTGTTGAACTCATATCGTTCGCAAGGCTCTCGCCCTCATGAAGAAGGTGATATACCGGTTCATTGCGTTTTTCATCATGCTTTGAGCAAATGAGCCCTTTCTTCAGCATGAACTGTATATCGCTCATTACCCCGAAATACTTCATCGGAGCAACATACAGTATGATCTCACCGATTACACTTTCGGGAAGCTCTCCCAGATTATTGAGTATAAAGCAGAAAAGGACGCTGTTATCAACACGTTCGTCTTTTATATTTTCGTTTTCGTTCAACAGTATCACCTTATATCAGATATGAAAGTATCGCTATATTGGCAGCGGCTTCAACAGCCGGTACGGCTCTCGGTACAATGCAGGCGTCGTGTCTGCCTTTTATTGTCAGCGTGGTATCTTTCATTTTTATGAAATCAACGGTCTCCTGCGGCTGCGCGATAGAGGGTGTAGGCTTTACCGCGACAGTGAATATCAAGGGCATTCCGTCAGATATTCCGCCTAAAATGCCGCCGTTATTGTTGGACTCACATATTACAGCTCCGTCTTTCATACGCATGGGGTCGTTGGCTTGTGAGCCGCGCATTTCTGCAAAGCCGAATCCCTTTCCGAAAGCTATTGCCTTGATGGCCGGTATGCCGAATACAGCCTGAGATATACGGTTTTCGAGTCCGTCAAACATCGGTGAACCGATACCCGCCGGGAGTCCCGCAACCGCACACTCTATGATGCCGCCGACAGAATCGAGCTGCTCGGAAGCTGCTTTTACGCGTTCTTTCATTCCGTCAGCTTTCTCTTCATTGATCAGAGGCATTTCGCTTTTCTTTATCCGTTCCGTAAGATCAAAGGGAAGGCAGAGTGGATCGAAACTGTCATCATATACTCCGTCGATAGCGAGTATATGAGCGCAGCTGTATATTCCGTGCTTTTCAAGTATCTGGGCACATACCGCACCAGCAAATACCAGCGGAGCTGTGAGTCTTCCGGAGAAATGGCCTCCTCCGCGGGGATCGTTGGCTCCGCTGTACCGCTCAAAGCCGGTATAATCGGCATGGCCGGGTCTTGCAGCGGTGGAAATGTTACCGTAATCCTGTGAGCGTGTGTCGGTATTTCTGATCACTGCAGCCAGCGGAGTTCCGGTGGTTTTTCCGTTATAATAGCCCGAAAGGATCTCAGGCATATCTTTTTCGCTTCTTCGCGTGCTCATTCCGTCTTTTTTGGGTGCGCGTCTTGCCATGAAATCAAGTATCTTTTCCATATCGAGCTCAATGCCTGAAGGAAGTCCGTTTATTACCGCACCGATACCTGCGCCGTGAGATTCGCCGAAAATTGAGACGGAAAGATTTCCGAAATTGAGTTCAGATGACATCAGTCTTACCTCCGAGTGCAGCAAAATCTTTGAAGAAGTCCGGATAGGATTTGGAAACACATTCCGCGCCGTGTATGATTACAGGTTCGGTGCAGCGCTGTGAAGCTATAGCAAGAGACATTGCTATCCGGTGGTCATTATAAGTTTCACATATACCGCCATGGAGTTCCTTAACGCCGTGTATCGTGAGGAAATCCTGTCCGGCTTCTATCTTCGCGCCAAGTCGGTTAAGCTCGGTGCTTATGGCCTCAAGACGGTCGCATTCCTTTATGCGAAGGCGTCCGCAGTCGGTTATGTGAGTCGTTCCGTTTGCAAAGCAGGCGAGAACTGTCATTATTGGTACAAGATCCGGTATATTGTCAGCACAGATGTCTGTCGCTTTGTTTCCGTTTTCTTTCAGATGCTTCACATAGTCTATAATGACACGATCACCCTGTACACTTTCATAATTAAGATTTGTCGGTGTGACTTTTCCGCCTATCGCGTCGGCAACTATGAAGAACGCAGCCTGCGACATATCGGCTTCGACTGTATATTCACGGGGAACGAAATGCGAATTCGCGGGTATAGTGAAATCGTTCTCACCCACAGATGCATCAACACCGAAGGTTTTCATCACATCGACAGTTATCGAAGCATAGGAGCGGGACTGTAATTCCGAGGTAAGCTCAATCACGCATTCCTTGCCTGTAAGCGGCATAGCGAGAAGATATCCTGTGATGAACTGCGATGATATATCGCCCGTAACAGGGAACACTCCGCAGCTCATTTTTCCGGAAATATGGTATGGCATTTTTTCAGAATGAAAAGTAATGCCGTGTTCCGGCAGTTCTTCAAGATATGGCGTTATAGGACGGTTCGGAAGATTGGCCGAGCCGCGGAATATCGTTTCTGTTCCGAGCGCTGCCGCTACAGGAATAATGAAGCGCAGTGTGGAGCCGCTTTCACGACAGTTTATATCTGCTGTCCTGGCAGGTGCGCTGATGCCTTCAACGACTGCTTCGCCTTTGTTGTATTCAATTTTTGCTCCCAGCGCTGTCAGAGCGTCTACAGTTGCGTGAGTGTCCTCACAGTCAAGGACATTGTGCAGGATACTCCTGCCTTCTGCAAGAGCCGCGCATATAAGCGCACGGTGAGATATGCTTTTAGAGGGCGGGACGATGATGTTTCCGTTCAAGAAGCCCGGTATTATTCTTATATCCATACATTTACCCGGTTATGAGCCTGTGATATTCTTCAACAGGCATTTTCACAATGTCCGCTTTACCGACAGTTTTGCAGAGTATGATATTAATATCATCAGAAAAGCGTTTTTTATCGTTAACTGAATTTTCAAAAAGCACTTCTGCGGATATATCGACACAGTATGGAAGTCCGTTGGCTTCAAGACATTCCTTGAGTCTGCCGCTGATGTCTTCAGTTATAAGGCCGTGCTTTTCGGATGCCTTTGTTATCAGATACATTCCGACAGCGACAGCTTTTCCGTGTGAAAGACCGCTGAAATTCTGTGTTTTTTCTATGGAATGACCGAGGGTATGACCGAAATTCAGTATCATCCGCAGACCTTTATCATGTTCATCTGTTTCTACGACCTGACGCTTAATATCGACACACTCGGTTATCATTTCTTCAAGGTGTTCCTTTATATTACCGGAAGTGATCAGCTCAAACAGCTTCTCTGACCAGATCATGCCATATTTTACCGCTTCTCCCATTCCGTCATCAAAGAACGCATCGGGAAGAGTTTTCAGCGCGGCTGTATCGGATATCACGAGTCTCGGCTGCTTGAATGCACCGACAAGGTTCTTTCCGGCAGGTATATCGACAGCAGTCTTGCCTCCGACAGAGCTGTCTATCTGCGCCAGCAGGGAAGTAGGCACCTGAACATAGTCGATACCCCGAAGATAAGAAGCTGCCGCAAAACCTGCAAGATCTCCGGTAACTCCGCCGCCGAGGGCAAACAGGCTGTCGGCACGGGTAATATTGTTCCGAGCAAGTGCACCGTAAACCTGCAGAAGAATCTCATGACACTTGCTCTGCTCTCCGTGGGGAAATACGAATTCCGACACTTCAAAGCCTGCGGCTTCAAGCGATTTTTTCAGTGTTTCTCCGTACAGCGGGAATACATTGTCGTCCGATACTATCATCGTACGGCGGGACTTCAGCACATCTGCCGCGAAAGTACCTGCGCTGCTCAGTATCCCGGCACCTATCAGTACATCATAATTCTGTGAGGCTCTGACCGTTATTTTTTTCATAGATTATTGCTTTACTTCTTTCATAGTCTTGTTTTTGAGGAAGATGAACAGCTTGGGAGACACCTTTTTCAGTGCCTTCTTGGACCAGATGAAAGCGTCCTCTTTGAATTTTGCTGTTTTATAGAGGAATTTTCTCGGATAATGCTTAGATGTTATCTTCTTGTCGAGTTTTGCTTCCTTCTTCTTTGCCTGATCTTCGGGAAGTGCGTATATTGCCTTGTACTTCTTCACAAGTTTGTTGAAGTTATAGGCAATATAAAGTATATCATACTTGGGATACTGCGGCATCCGAAGCTGTACGGGATCATTGGGGTCAACGCTGGGATCTATGAATCCGCCCTCTCTTGCCGTCTTTTCGAGTATTGTCATCGGATAAGGATAGAATATGTTCGGTATTACCTTATCAACATCGAGTTTGGCATTGAGCTTTATAGTTTCAAGTGAGAGTTCTATCGTCTCATAAGGCAGACCGACGATATTATAAGTCAGCGCGGTGATCTTGTATTTTCTGAACCACTTTGCCTGCTGTATAAGCATATCGTTCTTCATGTTGCGGTGCAGATACTTGCGGCGGAATTCCTCGTTGCCGTTCTCAAGTCCGATGTCTATCATATAGCAGCCGCCGTCCTTGAGCATACTTACCATTTCTTCGTCAAGCACATCAAAACGCAGGTTGCAGTTGAACGGCAGGTGTATGCGTTCAATATACATAGGCATGAATTCATAGAACCATTCCTTGTACATATTGAAGATCGCGTCACGGAACTCTATGAATTTGATGAACGGATATTTCTTTATCAGCAGTTCCAGAAGTTCGATAGACTTTTCGGGACTGCGGAAACGACAGTATTTCTTCTTGTTGGGGTAGATGTTGCGGAACTGTGAGTTGCCGCAGTAAGTGCAGCTGAAAAGGCAGCCGCGGGAGAGCATCACCATTGCGGTGAAGTTCTTTGAGCGGTCGAGATTCGGGTAGTCAAACAGATCAAAATCAGGGAAAGGCAGTTCATCGAGGTCTTCGATGAGCGGTCTTACGGGATTTTTCTTGTATGTTCCGTCAGGAAGATTGTAGTGCATACTGAGTATGTCGGTACGCATCTCGCCGTCGCGCATACTGTCCATGAGTTCAAGGATCGGGTATTCGCCCTCTCCCTCGCATACGATATCGATGCCGCGGATCTTTGCGCACTCATCGGGAACGAGTATGGCATGATAACCGCCGATCATTACCGGTATATCCGGCAGCTCATCATCAAGCCAGCCGCACATCTCGGTGATGAACGGAATTGCCGTGGTTCTTGCGGTGAAACCGATAAGATCGGGCTCAAAACTCTTTACTTTATCAATGAATTCCTTATGTTCAGGCATATAGAGCTCATGATAGAGCTTGACATCATGTCCGCCGCCCTTGACGACTGCGGATATGGAAGCGAGGCCTTCGCTGTAATTTCCGAGTTTATTCTTGCTGTATTTATCCTCTTCAAGAAAATCGGGGTAAATAAGCAATAATCTCAATTGTTTTGCCATTTCTGATCTCCTGTTCTCTCCTGTGCTTTATTACTTCTATCATCGGGTCAATGTTGATGTCACAACACTATATATACAATATATTGTACCTCAAAAACCTCAATATGTCAAGAGATAATGCATAATTATCCAAAAAAAGCAGAGTAAGGGAATAAAACCGGACAAAACTATATATATTGAAGAAAGAGAGAACTGAAGACAAGGGGGAACTTATGCGTACACAACAAAGCATTATCAGGAACACCGCGCTTATGTTTGCCGCAATGTTCATATCCAAAGCGCTGGGCGCCGTACTGAAGATACCGCTCGGAAATATCCTCGGCGGAGAGGGAATGGGATTTTTCACGACTGCTTACAGTATATTTACGCCTGTGCTGTCATTTGCCTGTGCAGGCATACCCACGATACTGACCAGAAATGTGGCCGCCTGTGCAGCGGGCGGTGAATATGAAAAGATATTCGGACTGCGGAAATGCTCGCTTCTGCTGGCACTGATGCTTGGAACTGCCGGGACAGTGCTTATATATATTATAGCATTTCCGTTCGTTGTTTATATAGCCAATTCACCCGACAGCCTGCCGGGCGTACTGATTATCGCGCCCGCTACGCTTTTCTGCTCTGTGACGGCAGTCTACCGCGGATATTATGAAGGCCTTTCCGATACACTGCCGACAGCAGTATCTCAGGTAATTGAGGCCTCGGTCAAAGCTATGCTTGGCGTAGGATTGTCTTATCTGGTCTATTCAAACGGGGAAATGTTATTCGGCTCTCAGAGTGCGGCTATGCCTTATGCGGCCGCAGCAGCAATACTCGGAGTCACAGTCAGCGAGATGTGCGGGACTCTGTATATGTTTTTAAGAACGCGAAAAAAGACGGAACTGCCCGATAACAGATATGAACACTTATCGTTCAGAGATATGATGCCCTTATGCAAGGATATCTTTATAGGATCTCTGCCAATATCGCTCGGGGCAGCAGCAGCCAATCTCCTCGGATTCGCCGATATGATTACGATATCCAACTGCATAGACATTTCCGCAGTTTCCTTCGAAAACTGGTGGTCAATGGATAGCAATCTATCAGCTGTAAAGGAAACGGCCTCAGGAGCAGGAAACTTTATGTACGGCTGTTATGCCGGAATCATAATGTCGGTATATCTTCTTGCGGCATCTGCATCCGGAGTTATAGGCCGCTGTGAACTGCCGAGGCTTACTTCAGCCCTCCGCAGCAGACGTGCCGGAGGCTCCGAACGGGAAATCATGATACTTTTCAAGGGAACCGCAGTCATTGCGGCTCCGCTGACTGTGCTTATGTCAGTTCTTGCCGGACCTATACTGCGTATTCTATATCCTGTCAGGGAGCTTGAAGTATCTGTAAGTACTGTACCGTTGTCGATACTGAGTGCCGGAGGCCTTGCCGCGGCGCTTCTGGGTGCTGTTTGCGTGGTATTTCATGCTTTCGGGGATTTCGGTACTCCTATCAGAGTAACACTTATCGGCGGGGCGCTGAAGCTTTTTCTGAATATCGCGTTCATTATTATTCCCGCCCTGAACATTTCAGGAGCGGCGATTTCAGCTGTATTGTCCGATGTAATCTGTCTGCTGTACATGATCAAATCTGCCGCGAAAAAGCATGATCTTAACATCAGATGGGTGAATTACTGTCTCCCGGCGGCGTTCAGCGCTCTCGGCGGCGGAGTGGGAGCTTATCTTTTCTATAAAGGTTTGTCCGGATATACCGGGGAAATGGCGGCTCTGGTATTATCCGTTATTATAGGGGGACTGATGTATGCTCTGATGTTATATATATATGACAGTGAAGACTGCAAGGCTGTTATAAGAACATTAAGAAGAAGAAAAAACTGAATATTTTCACGAAATATCTTGTTTTTTCGTTCCGGATATGATAAAATATATCGGTAAAACGATAATTTCATAAAAAGAAAGGAACGAGAAAAATGTTTGAGATCAAGGAAAAATACGATATAAACGATCTTCGCGAGATCATGAAGGAGCTCCGGAGCGAGCACGGCTGCCCGTGGGACAAGGAACAGGACCATAAGAGCATCAGAATGGATGTGCTTGAAGAAGCTTACGAGGTAGCGGAAGCGATAGACAGCGAAGACCCGGCTCTGCTTAAAGAAGAACTCGGCGACCTTCTCTTGCAGGTAGTGTTTCATAGCGAGCTGGAAGATGAACAAAACTCGTTCAACTTCGATGATGTATGTGACGGGATATGCAAGAAGCTGGTTTATCGTCACCCCCACGTTTTCGGTGAGCTTAAAGTCGATAACTCCGCTGATGTGCTGAAAAACTGGGATATACTCAAATCGAAGTCCAAAAACGAAGAAAAGGCTTCCGACAGGCTCCGCAGTGTTCCGAAGCTTCTTCCTGCGCTCATGAGGGCTGAAAAGGTCGGCAAACGTGCTTCCAGAGCAGGAATGGACTTTCGTTCCACCGAGGAAGTGATCGAACGCCTGAAAAGTGAGATAAATGAGCTCGAAGCCGCATTAAATGAGGGAAGCGACAAAAAAACAGAGGAAGAACTCGGTGATATTTTGTTTGCTTGTACTAATTTATCGAGATTTTTGCAAAAAGATAGCGAAAAAGCCTTGACATTTGCGATAAATAAGTTTATAATACGATTTAGTGAGGTTGAGGCTATGTTGGAGAAAGAGGGAAAAGCTTTCACCGACGCTTCCCCCGAAGAGCTTGATATTCTCTGGGAGCAGGCCAAACATATCACTCATTGATACTTTCCGTATAAATGATACGGTCAGGCTAAATATTTTTTTACACTTTTGGAGGTTCAAAAATGACTAAGGCAGAACTTATTTCGGCTATCGCAGAGAAGACCGAACTCAGCAAGAAGGATTCCGAAAAGGCACTTAACGCTGCTGTTGCAGTTATCACAGACACACTCGCTAAGGGCGACAAGATCCAGCTCGTAGGTTTCGGTACATTTGAGATCCGTGAGCGCAAGGCTCGTGAGGGCATCAACCCCCAGACAAAGAAGAAGATCAAGATCGCTGCAACAAAGGTTCCCGCTTTCAAGGCTGGCAGACAGCTCAAGGACGCTGTTGCTAAGTAATCGCGTTATTTGATGATACAGTCGGATCCGGTCATTGCCGGGTCCGATTTACTTTTAAGGAGAATTATATGAGACTCGATAAATATTTAAAGGTTTCAAGACTTATAAAGCGCCGCACAGTGGCTAATGAGGCCTGCGATGCGGAAAAGGTGAGCGTTAACGGAAAACCCGCAAGAGCATCTTATGATGTCAAAGAAGGCGATATCATAGAGATCAATATGGGACGCAGTCCGCTGAAAGTAAGGGTAGTCAAAGTTGCGGAAGTAGTCGGCAAGGACGGCGCGGGCGACCTGTATACAGTCATCTGATGTTCTATTTTTCTCTCTCCGGACATATTATAGTTATACGAAACGCTGTAAATCAAAAGGAGAAAATATGAACAGCAGTATAACCGTAAATGACCGCAGTTCTGTTCTGATAACCGGAGTGAAGTCCGTGGAAAGCATAACAGTATCCGAAGTTCTCATCTATACGGAGCTTGGTGATCTGCTCATAAAGGGCCAAAACCTGGAAAGCGATGAGTTTGACCCTGTCCGGGGGATCTACCGGATAAGAGGATATGTTGTTTCGATCGTATATCTTACTGAGAAACAGCATCTTCCGGATAACATAGTCAGCAGACTGTTCAGGTAGGAGAAAATTATGTTTGAAACCACGGAAGTAATTCTTCAGATGATACAGATATACCTTGCTGTAGGATTTTCACTGGGTGTACTGTATAATATTTTCAGGTTCATAAGGCTGACATTCCCGAATCTTTTTTTGTTCGGAGCAGTTCTGGATATAATCTTTACACTTACAGCAGGGATAGTGATGTTTATTTTTTCCGCTGCATACGGTATGGGTTATTTCAGATTATATTATGTTCTTGCTGCTGCTCTGGGTTTTGCGGCAAATATGTTCACGCTCGGATTTGCAGTACCGCCTATTGCTCGTCTTACAAGAAGGATATTACGTCGGTTATATTCGTTTATAACAGATGTTTCCTGCAAAATGTTTAGTTTTATTCGACAAAAAGCAACCAATATTTTTATTAAAATAAGCGAAATTATAGCATATTTTAATGAAAAATGTAAAATACACTTGAAAAAACATGACAATATGTTGTATAATAATTACGATCATAAAATAGGGCTATTTATAAAGAAAGGCGGTGAAACGGGAGATGTCATTAAAGCAAAAGTCAGGAAGATCGGGTAAGCTGCCTTTTATATTTGCTCTTGCTGCTTTTGTAGTATTGACATATACTGTTATATCCATCATCGCCATGCAGGTCGAGATCGCCCAGAAATCATCTGAATATGAGGCTCTGTCTGCAAGGCTCTATGAGCTGAAGACGGAAAATGAGGTTCTTGAACGTTATACCAGCGAAGAATACAGGCTTGGGTATATTGAGGATATCGCACGCGATGAGCTGGATTATTCATATCCGGATGAAAAAATATATTATTTTGTACCTACGAACTGATAAAGGAATGTTATGAAAAAGAAACAACGTGAAGGATTAAAGCTCGCCTACCGAATCATAGCAATGGTCGTTGCCGTTGTAATGGTGATAGGAATAGTTCTCGGAAGCTTTTATATGTAAAATTAATCAGAGCCCGGAAGCGGATCAACCGTTTCCGGGCTCTCTTTTGTTTTATTTATTCGTTCTTGATAGCTTCAAGAGCACTTATCCGTACAGCTCTGTTGGCAGGGTAGAAGCCCGAGAGAAGTCCGATGACCGTAGAAAATGCAAGTGCAAGCAATACGAGCCATAAAGGTATTATCGAAACAGCACCGCTGCCGTCCGAATATACACCGAATACCTGTGATAAGGCTCCCGAACCGCCCAGCGAGTTCATAACAGCCGAGATGATATAACTGATAACAGTTCCGACAATTCCTCCCAGAAGTCCGATCATACCTGCTTCCATAAGGAATATAAGGCGGATATTGCCGATGAAGCAGCCAAGTACCTTCATGATGCCTATCTCGCGCGTGCGTTCATAGATCGACATTATCATCGTGTTGGTTATACTGATAGCGGCTACAAGAAGACTTATTGCAGCAAGGCCGCCGAGCACCATTTCGATAACTCCCAGCGATCCCATCATCTGCTCACGCACCTGTGCCATGCTTGAAGCACTGAACCCGAGTTCTTCGACTTTTTTCTGTACATATTCAACATTATTAAGATCATCAACGACTATCTTGATCTGTGAATACTCGGGTTCGCCGGTCTTCTTTATACTGTTGAGCTTGTTGTACGATGCAATAATCTGCTTGGCGATATTGATGTCGATAAACATTTCATACGGGGTTTCCCACTGCGGGTCTTCCGCAAGGGAGGCAATACCTTCCATTTTAAACTCATAGCCTTTGCCGCCGTAAACGGGTGTGCCGTCTTCGTTCTGTTTTTTATTGTTGTTGACGCAGATCTTTACCGTATCTCCGACAGGATCAACGAACGGCTCGGTATAACTGCCGTCAGGCAGCATCTGCTTAATAACATAAGCAGCCATACCATGCTTTTTTGAGTCTGTAAACTGATATGGGATCTCGGAACCAAATACAATAGAGGTAGATTTATTGTTTTCATTGGGTATCGCTCCTTCTGCGACCGTATATCCGAGTTTATCAAAGGCCGAAAAGTCTACACCTACAACACTTGGATAGATCATCTTGTAACGGTCATTTTTTCCGGAAACAATCGTTATCATATTTCCCTCTAATTGCATCTTAGGTATCAAAAATGATACATGGTCGATGGCGCCAAGGGCAGCCACCGCTTTGTCATCAAGCTTCGGCTTGTCCTTATTCGCCGCTTCGGATTCCATATACATTCCCCCGCCGTTGTGTATGGTAACGGCAGTAAGATCACCCCATGAGGCCAGCATATTGTCCATGGCAGCATTCATTCCAAGGCCCAGGGATATCATTACGATAACGGCGCATGAACCTATAACGACACCTATAATTGTGAGCAGTGTACGTCCTTTCCGTCTCCACAGATTGCGGAAACAGATACTTATCATATCATAGATCTTCATCGTCAGCCTCTAATTCCGCAGCTTTTTTCTTTTTCTTTACAACAACTACTATTACTACGATAACTACTATAATGATACCAAGTGCTCCACCACCGATAAGGAACCATGCCCAGATAGGCAGACCTTCTTCCGCCGGTGCTTCTTCAGGCATCATTCCTTCATCCATACCGAATCCCATATCCATTCCGCCCATATCCAAAGCCGCTGTCGTGAACGAGAACGGAATACGCTTTTCCTTGTCGGTACCGTTTGCATCTTCGTATGTGAATATAAGTTCACCGCTTAATTCGCCTTCCATAAAAGGAGTGAGCCTGGCATCGTAGTATTCTTCGGAACCGCTGTTTATATTGCCTATGTAGTACGAAGGAGACTCGACAGAGAAGCCCTCACCCTCAACAGACGCCGTAACGTTATAGACCGCACTCTTGCCTTTGTTTACGATATTGGTGCTGATGGATACTAATTCTCCGACAGATACTATCCACTGTGGGAGCTCCGGTTCGTTAATGGTAAGTCTGTCTTCCTGTCTGAGCGGGATAGTTATGTTTTCTGTTGCAGGTGTGGCCTGGAAACGCTCCTTACCGACAGAATATTCATAATTGAATGTGATCTCGATCGGATAGCTGTTGGGCGTTGCATCCGCTTTTGCGAGGAAGTCGATATTTATAGCCTTTGTCTGCCTCGGTTCGATCTTTTCAAAGAAGAACGAATTGGATGAATTTGCGGGGGAGTAAGCCATGCTTCCGTCTATATGGGAAGCGCTGCCATTGATATTGACTTTCAGATTCTCGATCGTAGCCGAGGAAGCGGTATTCTTTATTACAACGGAAAGAGGGAACTGCTGACCGGCTGTGACATATTCACCGCCGAATTCATAGCTTTCTATGATAATGTTAGGGGCGAATACCTTTTCACCGTCTTCACCGGTACCAGTGCTGCTCTTGGGAACGCAGGGAACCGTTGCGTATGCGGTAGATGTGATATCGCCATAGTTTACCTCTATCGGGATCACTTCTCTTACCGAAGAGATACCGGAGCAGCCGATCAGTGAGAAAGTAACCTGCTTTGTTTCACCGGCAGAAATGCTTATATCCTTATATGTAAGGCCACTGTCCGCCGCAAACTTGGTTCCGTCAAGATTGTTTATATTGATGCGAGCTTTGGCGATATTCTTGCTGCTGCTGTTTGTTAATGAAAGTGTGAGATTAAAGGGTGTGTTTTCCGCTACGGAAGGCACATTTATGTTATAGTCTGTAAGTGTCAGATCATATTTGCTTGCGCCTTCGACAGTTTTCTCGGCAGCGGGTACACACGCAACTGTAGCATTGACTGTGGAGTTGTGTCCTGCAAAATCAATTACTACAGGTATGCTTTCTCTTATTGAAGCAATACCGGCACAGCCGATGAGGTCGAAAGATATTTTCCTGGTCGCGCCTGCCTTGATATCAAAATCAAAATATCCGAGTCCCTTGTCGAGTGTGAATTTCGTACCGTCGGGGTTAACGCTTATACGGGCTTTGGAAATGTCGAATTTGCTGTTGTTCTGTAATTCGAGGGTAAGTGTGAATTTTGTGCCGTTCCTGATATCGGAGACGTTTGTGCTGTAGCCGGTCATAGAAAGATCGTGACTTCCGAATTCGGTAGTCTCCTTACCGGCGCCGGGCTCGCACTTGAGAATGATAGAAGTGCTTGTCTGACGTGCATATTCAGGCTTTTTCTTATCGAGTGAGTAGGAGAGGGAAAGCCCGAGAGTCTCGCGCACATAGGCTATGCCGCTCTGCGCTATAAGAGAAAACTTAACGCTTCCTGTTCTGTTGTTCTCTATAGACACATACTGTTTTGAAAATCCTTTATCAAGAACGAACTTTGAGCTGTCAAGTCCTGTAAGTTCAAGCTCTGCGTCCTTAATATCGACTCCGCTGGTATTTTTCAGAGTAACAGTGATGTCAAACGCATCTCCGGGTTTTACGGGTTCCTTGCTTGCTTTCCACGAAACTATATTGAGACCTGTTACATCAAGATCATTGATTATTGTTACTTTATAGGCCAGATTCTGAGTATCTATAAGTTCTCCGGCACTATTGAAGATCTGTGCTGTAAGAGTTACCGGATACTGTCCCGCAACAGCAGTTTTGGATATCATTACACGAAAATCCATGGGCTTTGAAATATCATTTACTATTGTCTCGCCCTGATTAATGATAAAATCGGGATTTTCACAGGATAATGATAATTTTATGTAGGAGTAAACTCCTTTAACTTTCGAATACAGCGATACCGGTAAAGATGAACTGAAACCGGCTTTCATGGAAAAATGATTTTCGCCGTTTATTGCAAGCACCGGTGCGGATACTACAGTATCATCTTCCTGCTGTTCTTCATTGTATTCCGTATCATTGTTTGCGTATGTCACTGCCGTGAAGGAGCAGGCCGTGATCGCTGCCGCAAGTAAACCTGCGGTTATCTTTTTTAATGAATTCATTTTGTGTCGTCCTCTCTTTTCTTTTGATTTTCGTTCTGTTCGGTGTCATCTTCGGATTTGTAGACAGAAACATTATTCTCAATGCTTGTTATCTCTCCGTCAATTATATGTACGATCCTGTCCGTATACTGTGCTATCTCGATATCGTGAGTAACAACAATAAGAGTGATCTTGTACTTTCGGCACATACGCACCATAAGTCTCATAACATCGTCGGTGGTTTTGGTATCAAGGTTTCCGGTAGGTTCGTCCGCAAAAACCACTTTTGGTTTGGCTACGAACGCGCGGGCTATACCGACTCGCTGCTGCTGACCGCCGGACATCTGGTTCGGCCGGTGCTTCATTCTTTTGCCAAGCCCCACAAGCTCAAGCATTCTTGCCGCAAGCTTGTCACGCTTTTTTCGCTGCATTCCTTTGAACATCAGCGGCATTCCGACATTTTCCAGAGCGTTGAACTGTGATATCAGATTATATGACTGGAATATGAAACCGGTATTCTGCTGTCTGAAACTTGCGAGCTTGCTTTCCGACAAAAGAGCGATATTCGTTCCGTTTATGAATATATCGCCTCTGGTCGGTTTTTCAAGTCCCGCCAGCATATTCAGCAGTGTAGATTTACCGGAGCCGGAAGTACCGAGGATACAGCATATCTCTCCTTCTTTGATCTCAAGGTCTATGTTTTTCAGCGCATATACTTTTTCATTTCCTATGCGATAGACCTTCCGGAGATTGTGGACCTCTATAAAAGCCAATATCTCACCGTCTTTCTTTCCTTTTCTTATTTTGTTTTCTATATAATTAAACGCAAAAAACGCTGATAAGGTTGCGCAAAAATACTTAAAATAACAAAAACAGTCATATAATCGTATATTTGCACAAATAACGGGTTCCTTTTCAAAGCAGAATGGGCAGATCATACAATCCGCCCGAAATAAAACTATTTTTCACTTATTATTTCATCAAGCAGCTGAGCCGCGTCTGTGACACAACCTCTGCATGAACGCAAAGGCTTGCCCGTAAGCCGGCCTTTAAGCTCGGAGCAGAGCAGGGACTTGTTCATATCCGTGAACTTGTCTTCAAACCGCACCTTTAATTCTTCGGAATTCTGTCCGGATATCTTGTCTATAATATATTCCGCAGCAAGAACAGCGCCGCACTTGCCCTGTCTGCCTCCTGCGAAAGGCAATGAAGCCGTTTTTGCCTCCTGTTCCGTCATACCGGCAAGATCACAGTAAGCACACATAACCGCAGCTGAACAGCTGTAGAAGCTCTTGTGGTTATTGATCGCTTTCTCCACTCTTTCAGACATCTTGTTCTCCTTCTGTAATTTCTTCTATTATAGCACGCAGTTCGTCCGAACCTTCACCGGTCTCCGCGGAAAACTCAACAACGGTTATATCCTCAAAGCAGGGGATTTCTGTCCTGAATGCTTCAAGACGTGCTTCCCGTTCTTTCTTTTTCAGCTTGTCCGCCTTTGTGAGCACTATAACAAACGGTATCTCACTGTCGATAAGAAAGTCGATCATCATTATATCGTCTTCGGTGGGCTTATGCCTGAAATCTATGAGCTGGAATACCAGTGCCAGATCACGTTCGTCGTGCAGATAACCCTCGATAAGCTCAGCCCAGCGCTGCTTTTCGTTCTTGCTTACTTTTGCATAGCCGTAGCCGGGCAGATCGACGATATATATGCTGTCTACCGAAAAGAAATTTATGGTCGAAGTCTTTCCGGGTGTAGCACTGACTCTGGCAAGCGATTTCCGGTTCAGCAGCTTGTTAATCAATGAGGATTTTCCTACATTCGAGTGTCCTGAGAACGCGAATTCAAGTCTGTCTGAACGCGGTATCTGCTTGAAAATGCCATAAGATGCGGTAAATTCAGCTTTGTTATAATTCATAATTGTATCTTATTTTTCGGATGTGGAGATTGTCGCAGAGGGCGGGTTTTCAGTTTTTCTGTGAACTGTTGTTTTAGGAAGTCTGCCTCTTCTTGCGGGCGTATCTTTCTTTTTGGATGTTTTCGGAAAGACCAGCGCGTTATCGAGGACAGTCTGTATCTTTTCAGCAGGGATAAAGCTGAGGCTTTCTTTTACAACATTATCTATCTCTTCAAGGTCGGGTTCGTTCTCCTTGGGAATAATCACAGTCTTGATGCCTGCTTTATATGCAGCCATGGATTTTTCTTTCAGACCTCCGATAGGAAGCACCTTGCCGTGCAGAGTTATCTCACCGGTCATTGCTACATCGTGTTTTACCGGCATACCGGAAAGTGCCGAAACAAGAGCCGTGGTCATAGTTACACCGGCGGAAGGACCGTCCTTCGGCACTGCGCCTTCGGGCGCGTGTATGTGAAGGTCTTTGCTCTTATAAAAATCCGGGTCTATGCTGTAATTGTCAGCTATGCTTCTTACAAGGCTTACAGCGATCTTGCTGGATTCTTTCATTACTTCGCCGAGCGAACCTGTTACCTCGATTTTGCCGGAGCCTTCCATTACCAGCACTTCAAGCGGCATAGTCACGCCGCCGGCCGATGTCCACGCAAGTCCGGTCACTATGCCGATTTCGTCAGTCTTTGATACCATATCGTTCAGATATTTCGGAACACCGAGATAATCCTTGATGTTCGTTTCGGTGACGGAAACACAGCTTTCGCCGTTTACGAGCTTTCTGGCTGCCTTTCTGCATACGGAAGCTATTTTCTTTTCAAGCCCGCGGACGCCTGCTTCTTTTGTATAGCTGTCGATCATCGCGTATATCGCCTTGTTGTTTATCTTCAGAGTCCGGCGGCTCTCACCGTGCTTTTTCAGCTGCTTCGGCAAGAGATGCTTCTTTGCGATATTGAATTTTTCTTCACGGGTATAGCTCGACAGTTCAATGACTTCCATACGGTCGAGCAAGGGAGCGGGAATAGTATCTGTAGTGTTTGCGGTTGTGATGAAAAGCACATCGCTCAGATCTATCGGGATCTCAAAATAATGATCGGTAAATGTGGAATTCTGCTCCGGATCAAGCACTTCCAGCATAGCTGAAGCCGGGTCACCCTTATAATCGTTGCCCATTTTATCTATCTCATCAAACAGGATAACCGGATTCATACATTTCGCGTGCTTTATAGCGTTGACTATTCTGCCGGGCATAGCTCCGACGTAGGTTTTGCGGTGACCGCGTATCTCGGCTTCATCACGAACTCCGCCAAGCGATACACGGGCATAGTTCCGGCCAAGAGCATCTGCGATAGATCTGCCCACGGACGTTTTGCCGACTCCGGGAGGCCCTACAAGACATATTATCTGGCTCTTTATATCAGGATTCAGTTTCCTGACAGAAATTATTTCAAGTATGCGCTCTTTGACTTTTTTCAGGCCATAGTGATCTTTTTCAAGCTGTTTTTCAGCTTTTTCCATATCCACTGTGTCGTTGGTATAGGTATTCCAGGGCATTTCGAGTATGGAATCGAGGTATGTCTTTATCAAGCCGTATTCCTGTGACGACTGCGACAGTTTGAGCATCTTATTCACTTCGCGCAGCAGCTTTTCCTCGGTCTCTTCGGGGAAACCTACAGCCTGTATGCGTTCGGTGTAATCGTCAGCTTCATCTTCATAATCATCACCGCCGCCAAGCTGTTTGGATATGGCTCTCATCTGTTCGCGGAGAATGTATTCACGCTGGTTGCTGTCTATAGAATCCCGTATCTGTTCATTTATCTCGGCTTCAAAGTGGAGTATCTTTATTTCCTCGGTGAGCATCGCTATGAGAAGCTTTATACGCTTTTCAGTGCTGCTTGTTTCGAGGAGTTTCTGCTTGTCTTCGGATTTTAAGAACACATTGAAAACGATGAGTTCAAAGAGCTTCACAAGATCATGTTCGTTGTTTATCATCGTAAGAAGCTCATCGGGAATTTTCGGTACAAGCGAAGAATAGTCGCTGAAAAGCATTTTCAGCGTTCTTTCATAAGCGTCCGCAAGTTTTTTCTCGATAGATGCCGTACTTTCTTTAAGCTCGGTGACTTCAGCGAGATCGTATGTATCAAACTGTGATATAGCGTTCAGTTTAGCTCTGTAAAGGCCCTGAACCAGCACACGGGTCACTTTGTCCGGCGTTTTCAGTATCTGCCTTATTTCGGCCACAACACCTACCGTGAAAAGATCGTTGATGCCGGGATCTTCGTTTTCGTATTCACGCTGAGTAACAAGAAAGACGTGTTTGTCGGTAAGACCGGCAGTCTTCACTGCCTCAATGAATTTCGGTTTTGTGATATCAAAATTCAGCACCATTCCGGGGAATACAACAAGACCCCTCATTGTGATCATCGGTATATTATGTTTTGTGCGTACCGCACCTGCCATAACTATCATTCCTTTCGGTTCTCTTCTGCCGTTTATTTATCTTTGGCAGATAAAATATATTATACATTATAATCCGGATAAATGCAATAGGTTTTTGCAGTTTTTTTGCTGAAAATATATTACTCAGATACAAGAGATTTCTTTATTTGTCAGGCTGTGATATATGGACGCAGTTTCTGGAAAGTCTTCTTTCCGATGCCGCTGACTTCCTTAAGTTCGTCAATGCTCAGGAAACCGTTGTTTTCTTCGCGGTATCTTATGATATTGTCAGCCATAACACTGCCTATACCGCTCAGAGTCATGAGTTCCTCTTTTGTAGCGGTATTGATATTCACTTTCTCGTTTTCAGGTATGACAATACTGTCATATGCTGTGGGAACGCGCGTGATCTCGACATATTGGGTCCTGTCGATATAATCGAAGACAAAACTGATGACTACACAGGATACAAGAAAAACAACCGCAAGTACAAGGAAAATCTTTGCATCTTTGGCTTCGGAGTCATATTTAGTATTGTTTTCTGTTTTATTGTTCATATTTTACACACCGCAGAACGTCTGAAAAGAAATCATTTTTTATATTATAGCATATTATTGAGGATTTCGCAACTTTTTTGGCAGAATTATCAAAAAACAATTATAAATTTTGTAATTTTTAACATTGTGTAAACGATTACTATGTGATATAATATTCATATTAAATGTCTTCCGAGTGAAAGGAGTGCAAAATATGCCAAATCCATATCTTCCGTCGTGGGAATATATACCTGACGGCGAACCCAGGGTATTCGGTGACAGGATATATGTCTACGGCTCACATGACCGAGAAGGCTGCGATATGTTCTGTGATTACAAGCTGAAAGTCTGGTCCGCGCCTGTAAATGACCCTACTAAGTGGGTCTGCCACGGAACAGCCTTTGCCACAAGAGATTTCAGAGATCACAAAAGCGATACAGACTGGACAGACCACGAACTTTACGCACCCGATGTTGTAGAGAAGGACGGGAAATATTATCTCTACGCTTATATAGTAGGAGCCAAAGGCTGTGTAGCGGTGAGTGAACGTCCGGAAGGTCCGTTCACGCTTCTGTCGCAGTACAGATATAACATCGAAAAGCATTATGACGACGGCACATTTATTGATCCCGGAGTTCTTGTTGACGATGATGGCAGAGTATATGTCTACTGCGGTTATCTCGGTTCATATATGGCTGAGATCGATGGCAGCGATATGTTCACAGTCATTGACGGAACATATAAGGAGAACATTATCCCCACAGATGAGCCTTTTAATTTCTTTGAAGCCTGCTCTCCGAGGAAAATAAACGGAAAATACTATCTGATCTACTCACCCAAGAAGGGAAGCCGTCTTGTCTATGCGATAAGCGATAAGCCCACCGGTCCGTTCATGTTCAAGGGTACGATCATAGACAACGGTGTTGATTTCCCGGGAGGCAATGACCATGGCTCAGTTATGAATATAAATGGTCAGTGGTACATATTCTATCACAGAATGACGAACAATACCATAATGTCGAGACGCGGATGTGTTGAACGCATTGAGATACTGCCGGACGGCACTATCCCGCAGGTTGAAATGACATCACTGGGATTTGAGGAAAGCCTTGACCCGTTTATAGTTACAAAAGCAGATACTGCCTGTGTTCTCAAGGGAGGCTGCTTCATCACGGAACGCAATATCTTCGAACGTTCTGTAACCTCAATAACAGACGGCTGCGTAATGGGCTGGAAATACTATGATTTCGGGAATGACCGTGATCCGTTCTCAATCAAGATGAAACTCCGCGGAATGGGCTGCCGCGGTACAATAACCGTACACCTTGACAATGACGAGAATGACCCGATTGGCACGGCTTCATTCAGCGAAGACGGCGGCATTATCTCCGCTGAACTTCCTGCTGTAACCGGCAGACACGCTGTATTCCTGAAAGCTGTTGCCGGATATACCGGCTGGGCAGCAGACTACTTCAAAAACAGAAATCTGTTTGAACTTGAAGAATTTGTCTTTGTCAGATAATAAACAATTCGCTCTTCGGTGCATCGGAGAGCGAATTTTGTTTTTGTACTTGTAAAATCGGAAATACTGTGATATAATAGAACAAGAAATTGGTTTGGAGATGAGGAAATGTTCAAAGCGCTTGCGCTTAAAATACACGAAGCACTTGTGTCGGTCATGCCTATAACTATTATTGTGCTGATCACGGCTTTCACTCCGCTTATATGGCTCTCTGCCGAGGAGATGACCGTTTTTGCGATATGTGCGGTATTTCTGATACTTGGAATAGCATTGTTCAATCTCGGCGCCGATATGGCAATGACGCCTATGGGAGAGCACGTAGGCGAAGGTCTGACAAAATCCAGGAAGCTGGGTGTGCTGCTTGCGGTAAGCTTTGTTATGGGACTTCTTATAACGATAGCCGAGCCGGACCTTTCGGTCCTCGCAGGGCAGGTAAGTGCCGTAATGGACGGTAATGTACTGATATGGTTCGTTGGTATAGGCGTTGGCATCTTTCTTCTCCTCGGAGTTCTTAAGATCGTGCTTAAGAAAGATATCGCGCCGCTGCTTCTTTTCTTCTATATGATGCTGTTTGCCGGCGCGGCACTGCTCCTTGAACAGAATAAGGGAGCGCTTCTGCCTTTAGGGTTCGATTCCGGCGGTGTCACGACAGGTCCTATAACCGTGCCGTTCATAATGGCGCTGGGTATCGGAATAGCTCTTACAATAGGCGGCCGTAACGCCGACGAGAACAGCTTCGGACTTATCGCTCTCTGTTCTGTGGGACCTGTGCTTGCAGTGCTGATGCTGTCCCTGATGTCCGGCAGCGATTCCCTTACATATGAGATACCTGATTATTCCGTCGAAGCCCATCTCGGCGATAAGCTGCTTGAAACGCTGAAGGAGATCATGAGCGATGTAGGTTATTCACTCATGCTCATTATTGTTTCGTTCGGAGTTCTGCAGCTTGTGATACTGAAACTGCCGAAAAGAAAGCTTCTTCAGATATTAATAGGAATATGCTATACTTTTGTAGGCCTTGTTATATTCCTTGCATCTGCAACAATAGGCTTCATGCCCATAGGATACAAGCTCGGCAGTGAACTCGCGAGATGCGGCGAGATACCGCTTGTGGTATTCGCATTTATTATAGGCATGGTGGTGGTACTTGCGGAGCCCGCTGTTCATGTGCTTAACAAACAGGTTGAAAATGTTACCGGCGGTTCAGTAACAAAGCGTGAGATGATGCTCGCATTGTCGATAGGCGTGGGTGTTTCTATCGGGCTTTCTGTAATACGCATAATCCTTGGCTTTTCAGTGCTTTACTACCTGATCCCCGGATATCTCATTTCACTGGGACTTTCGTTCTTTGTTCCCAAGCTTTATACCGCGATAGCATTTGATTCCGGAGGAGTTGCGAGCGGCCCGCTGACATCAAGCTTCATACTGCCGCTGGCTATAGGAGCCTGTGTTTCGATGAACGGAGCCGAAAACGTGCTTTCAAGCGCGTTCGGCGTAGTGGCAATGGTCGCAATGACGCCGCTCATAACCATACAGGCTCTCGGTTTCAAGGCTGTCGTTTCGGAACGCGTCAGGAAACGTATCGCAATGTCACGCATCATGGCTGCCGACGACGAGCAGATTATTTACTTTGAATAAGGAGGCTCGGTTATGGAAAATAAAGTCTCTGATACAAGCAAAACAGCTCCGATAAAACTTGAGCTGCTGATAACGATTGTTGAAAAAAACAAAGCTGAATTCTACGCTGACCTGATAGAATCCTTCGATGTGAATTTCCAGTTCATCACACC